>Ga0157363_1000857_pt1 | contig 24323 bp, 23 predicted proteins | sample AttsexASBM1_FD_111477 | JGI IMG/M metagenome (GOLD analysis project Ga0157363, IMG submission 111477) | Fungus gardens microbial communities from leaf cutter ant in Ribeirão Preto, State of São Paulo, Brazil - Atta sexdens ASBM1 | ecosystem: Host-associated > Fungi > Mycelium > Unclassified ... | reverse complement strand
TATATCTCGCAATATCTAAAACGCAATGTGTCATATGTGTATACAATATATATATATATATATATATATATATATATATATATATATATATATATATACATATGTATAAGTATATGTACATATATATACTTATAAAAAGACAAAGCAGAGACCTGTTTATATAATTTTAGCAACTAAGTTATTATTTATCCGCACTGTGATTTGCAATTTGCTCTTTTATGACTTTTATGACAAAATAAAAATTGAAGGAGAAATAAAAAAATATACCGTTGTAATGATATATATATATATATATATATATATATATATATGTACATATAATTAAATAAAATCGTGCCGACGTTTAGACAGTGTCATATGTTACATATCTTATACATATACAATTTATTTTAGGTATCTAAATTTTTATTAATAAAAATTTTATTAATAAAAGTCACTCTCGCAATGAGAAGTAGAATATGTTATTTCTTATCTTAAAAAAATATGTCTATTTTACAAGCTATTATAATTATTACATGTTTTATATACGATGCATTACATGTTTTATAATTTTATTCTATGTTTTCATGTAATGCTTTAAAAATATACTTCGTACTTGATAAAGAAACAAAGTGATATCCGAGATTCTGGAATGTTCAGAAGAATCCTTTCTAATGCTTAGTTTGTTGAAATGCTCTTTCTTTATTCTCGGTTCAATTTGTTCGACTAAAATAATGATTAACTGTGTTAAATCTCAACAGTGTTAACTAATTATATTTGTTATTCCAGATTTAATTTAGAATGTTAACATACCTGTCCAGTGGTTATCACTGTATGATAATTGAACAAAGTATTTATTCTTTGCGTCTTCATTGTTTGTAAAAAAGGATATTTTTATGAACTGACAATTCTTATCCTCTTGAAGATTTATATGTATATCCAAATGTACTTTGTATTTGAGACATGCACGTTTAATGGCATCCCATTGTGAGATTTTCTTTTTCTTCCTTTCTTCTACTTCTGCAAACATTAAAATAAAATAAGAATAGATTCGATTGAGAGAGAAATAATGCAATACTGAACTTGCAGATTCAAATCTAGGTAAAAAGGTATACTTACCTTGCTGTATATCTACCATTTCCAACAACAAGGCTTCTCTTCGTGCTTTTACCTTTTCCAGCTCATCCTTCACATCCTCCTGTGACTTTATCATATTTGATATTTTTTTATCTGTTATTTTTTGTTGCAATATGACAGAGTCTATGTCAGATTTTGCTGTGCTAATTTCCTGTTGCAACTCTGATATTTTGTCCGTGTAGACAAATTTCTTTTTACTACAATCTGCAAAGATAAAAGATTACTCTTGTTAGTCCCTTTCCATCAATGTAAGAGTAATCTTGATTCAACTTACTATTTACCCCTTTCTAATTCTTAGAATTCTTAAAAAAAGATAAAGAGTAACCAAAATTAAAGTTTAATTTTACATTGATGAAACCAGTACTTGTATTTGTAAATGAATTCTCACGAATAACTTCTTGCTACGTGAGTTCGATTCACCGATAGTTTTCGACAGTTTACAAAAATACACAAGGGATTGTACCCTTTTCATAGAGATGTTTTTGCTCGATTCTGGCGTCGACACGTAACCGAAACTCTCGACACGACGATATCCATTCATCCTTAATGTTGTTTTGGAAGATGTCACTTTGGAAGATGTCGAGTATATTGCACTTAAGCCCCTCAATAGCCATTGCACTCGCGAATAAGTTCGAGTAAATAATAACTGTACTCCAGACCAGTTGTATGATTTATACCAGTCATAACCATATAACTGTTGCGTTGGGACGCGTTCAAAATATTTTGAATAGCAGTGGTGCCAACGTTGCGTCACGAACGTCGCTAGAATTCCAAGTCGATAAACTAGCGACTGGCGAATATTTTTACCATTCTAACTTCTCACTACATACGACTCTAGTTCGCAATTTTTCGAATAAAGTGGCGCTGAAAATCACTTCTTTTTCTCGTATATTTGATTCAAAAAAGAATCCGCGAATTCAATGTCCATTTCTACCAATGTAAGGTAACTTTAATGATACTTTTAATTTTTAAATACGCTATCTTCTCCTAATTTGTTTAAAGCTAGGGAAAAATAAAAAATAAGTAAAACTGAAATTCGTCTTTTTTTGTTTATTCGCATTCACAAGTCTTTGTCCATATTAATCTTCAATTACTTGAGATCATAGTGTTATAAAAGAATTAAGAAGAAACAGCAGAGTATTAACAACAAAAATTTTAACAGTATTAATTTTAACAGCTTTAAGACTAATATTATAAATATGTATATATAAGTTCCATATATTAAAAAAGAAAAAATTAATTAAGAAGAGTATAATTAACCGCAACTTAAGCGCAATTAATTTCTAACAAAAGGATTTCTCTACCTAATCAGATACAAAAATACAAAGCTATAAAAAGATCTAAATATTTAAAAAATAAAAATTATTAAGATCTTTTTTAACTTTATATATATTTTATGCTTTTGCATTTATCATTTAATTTTATTTCGAAGACAAAAATATGTAGACATTACATTTAGTACCTACATATATGAATTATTTTTAATATATTGTAATAAAATAAATCATGTATATCTGATAGATATAGATTATAATTGTTTTTTATAATTATATTCTTTGTACGTAAAACACTATAATTATAAATATAACATAATTATAATAAATTATTATATATTACACTTTGTTTTGTTGACAGGTACAGTCTGTAAGACTAACTAAATGTAAAAATACTGAGCCTCTTTAGATAAAAAAATGCAACGAATATTTGGCACTTAACTTTGATATTTACCTTATTGAACATTCGGCAATCATATGCTGAATAACCAAATATTCAATGAGTATAGGCACCTTCAAACTGTACACTAGTGGTGCGAATTCGCACCACAAAAATTTTTAATTTGCTAACAGTTGTGTATGTTGTTGCCGCGGTTTATCCCTACTACATTAAATATGCTTTTTCATTAAAATTTGAGTGATATCATTGGATTTGTGAGAAAATTATACCTTAGAAAAGAGTGATTTTAAAGATATATCTGTTTTTTAATCCTCAAGAGAGAGGGACTTGCAATTAAAAATGTCAAATCCCAATTTGCATCTGTGTACCATTACTAGATGCTCAAGGTGTACGGTTTGGAGATTAATAAAAACAGTGAATATGCGATATTCCCATTTATAATTAGTATAACTCAAGGTTTGTTCGCGTCGCATGCTCCCCAACATACTATCATAGTTCTTACTCCAACGCGCTAATTAGAGAGAGTAGGAACTACAAAACAGTGATGAAGTAGAAATGTTAACAGGATTGGCAAAAAACTTATTAAAGAATTTAAAACGTGTTTAATTATTGTTTTTAATATGTTTTAAACATGTTTTTTTATAATATTTAAAGCATATTTAAAGCATTAAAAACATATTTAAGAAAAAATAAGGAAAAATGTTTTATTCTTAAAAAAAGTCTTTGCCAATCCTGATAACAAAGATAAATACTGAAACGTTTCAAGTCAGAAATATCTATTGATAGCTCTGATATAACAAAGAAATATATGTTTTGATGTGTTCATCTCTGATTTTGATGAGCTTTTAATATATTATTTTATAGACAAAAATGAGATATACATACTTTTTGTGTTCAATTGCACTTTCGAGAGAGCTCATAAAAATCAGAGGAAATACTTCCATGTGGTACTTTGTTAGATTGTGCAATGTAGAAGGTACTCATTTTTAGTAAAATTATTTTCACAGTTTTTTGTGAAGAGAGCGTATAGTTAAAAAAAATTCTATTCTTACGTTAAAATTATTTAGGCCGAATACTTGGACAATAATATTTGATGTTCGGCCGAATAGTAAAAATATTACCGAATAGCCAGAAAGCCAAAGTTACCTAATATTCGTTGCAACTCTACTTAAATCTTCTATAATTGCTCGAACGTTAATGAATTAATAATCGGCGCTTTTGCTTTCCAGGATACTGGCACTTCTACCACTAACAGACTTCCATCATCTTTCACAGTCAACACCTGTTTTGTATCCTTGCTTTTCGATTGCATTTTTTGTACAAGATCTAAGTCTAAGTTTGTTATCTTCTTTAAGTTGTCAGTATCAGTCATGTCGATTGATTGCAAGATATATACTGGTTCCTGAGAGGATGTGGAATCACCTTTTGTAACAGAAATTTTTTTTTTACATTTATACACAGTAATATATTAAAATCTATTGGTAAATACTTGCTTATTGGTAACGTAGGGGTGCTATTCGGAGGATTGCAATTTGTTTGCTGGAAAGATGTCAATGGCGGTGGCGTAGTTTGAGTAAAAGGCAAGATTTGAGTTGGCTTCAAAAGTGTTACTGATTCATTCTTGCTAACATTGTCAGAAGTATCTGTAATATCAATGTCAATAACACAGGTCCATAAAAAAAAGTATCCTGTGCTGGAGACCCAGCTATACAAATCTGACATCAAAATAGAATCCATCCAGGATAAATTTTGATGTCGGATTCATATTCAGATTCAAAATATATAAGAATCTCCACTCTAGCACAGGATACTTTTTTTGTGGACCTGTGTAATTATAGAAAACTCGGAACAATAGTTACTTTCCATTTTCACACAAGTGATATTAACTTTAAAATTATGTAAATATCTTATATTCAAAATAATGTCACATGCTTTGATGACAAAGTGATCTAACACAGGTTATTAAACCTCATTTTTAACGTAAAGTAATTAACAAGACTTAAAATACATGGTGAGCTTATGCAGATTTTAAAAATTCTGTTAAATCTCACTTATTAGAATGAAAAGGAATGTACATTCAACTTATGATGTCATAAATGAGATAATTATGAATTTGGATATAAATAGAAAGCAACTAATGATACTGCAATATTTCATTTTTATTTAATTCATGATACTCAACCTGTTTCATTTTCCTTGTTTCCCAAGCCATTTGTCTTGTTACAATTATGTTTTGTAACCTCAAGCATTGTATTCCCACAGTTATCGCAAGATAGAGATTCCTTGGTATGATTCCTCAAGTGATATACCATAAATGAATCGATACCTGTAGTGTATTTACACTTATTGCATTGCAGCAAAGATTTCGATGGTATTTTCTTATTTCCTGGATTTGAGTCATTCTCGTTCGATTTAGTACTGCAGGTGATCTCTTTCACTCCAGATCTCGTGATCTGTGGTGGTTGACATGGCTTCGGTTTGTCACTACTATTGCGAAGCTCTCCTTCGTTCAGAGAATACTTTTGCTCTAAAAAGCGCAGAATATGATTCCGCGTATCACGCATTTCAATTTCCAATCTATCTAAGGTGTTAACGAGGATACCGCAACTGCGGCAGATCACATCTTCCTCAGTTATTACGACCATGTATCTGTAGTAAGAAATCGAGCTTATTTAACATCTTATCGGTACGGAAGATGCAGGCCGCTTAATTAACGTAGATTCATCACCTTTCGCCAACTAATTCTCCGAGTTTCTCGATTACCCTGGCCTGCGAATTCTGCGTTCTGCAAGAGGCCAAAGCATAAAAGCGACCCTTGACATCGGCGTCGCAGACAAAACACCGTGTATGATTCTTTGCTTCTTCGTTGTTGTCAGCATAACTTTCCTTGTCCATGTCTCGAAAAATGTAGGCGAAACTTATGAATTCTCGTGATTGTGAAAATCGTTAAAAACTGCAGCAACTGCAGTCTGGATTAGTCTGGAATTCAATATCGAACAACCGAGCAAACGTCGTCAACAATATTGATGAATATGTCCAAACATGTCGGCACCGGGTACCGTAAGCTACAAGATGCTCAAATGTTTCAGTTTCAGATGATTTCAGATTAGGGTTAAGCTAGGTTAAGCTAGGTTACGCACAAGCGCAATGTCTTGCTGTGATAGGCGAGGAAACACAAGCTACTGGATGAACATGAATGAATTGGATTCTGAATTCTTTCATCCAAATCAATTTATATTTATGATGACATTTTTTTGTAAATTACGTACATTTATTTGCATTATAATATGATTATTGTTTTTTTGTAAGTTTTTCTTGAAATATTATCTCCATTAGATGCAAAAAGTATGCGAAAAATAAAAAGAAAAATACAAAAAATGAGGAATCAAGACATTATGACAACAAAAATTTACTAGAAAGAAAATGTTTCTTTTATATATTTTATTTATTTTAACAAAAAATACCATGCTTCCTACAAACGAAAATGAATTAAAATGGATTGAAATTTTTTTCTATCCAATGCGTATTTTAAATAGCGAATACTTTTTTTGGATTTAATTGGATTCAATTGGATTCAATTATATTCAATTGGATGCAATTGGATTGAAAAACTGCATTTCCTACTCAAAATTTTGAATTGAACAGTATTCATAATGCGTTGCTGTGTTTGTATGTGCATAGAAAAAGCTAATATTATTTTTGAAAAGAGATATGCTCCATGCAAATCCTGTAAATGAATAAAAATTCAGGATGAAAAGCATTCATTTTATCATCCGTGAATCAATATTTCTGAAAATCTGAATTCATTTCAATTCATTTCAATCCATTCTTGTTTGCTGGGTTGTTATTGAAAGTACGTTAAGTACGAAAATAGTTAATTTAATTTTTAATTGTAATTTTAATTGTAATTTAATTTTTTTTTAATGAAAATACTGTGACAAGTAAAAATGTTTTCTAATTATTTTTTGAAGACGAAAAATGTGCTTCAGAAAAAATATATTAAATAGATATAATTTGAGTAAAACTTATAATTAAATTTAACATACATATATTTAATTTATTTATTATTAATTTAAGAAATAATTTTAATTTATTACAATTGCATTGAATCAAATCGGATAACAAATAAGCGAATATTATCTTGGATATTATTTATTGATATTATATCTTTCAATTTTTTTTATATATTTATGCATAATATTATACTAATATGTATATTATAGAATATATATAGTATAGACAGAAGCTATTTAAAAACTCATAAAATGTTATCTCTAACATAGAGAGAGCAATATCTTGTTAGAATTTACTAATATATTCTTTAATTTATAAATGTTGATCAACAATAATTATAAATATAACTAAGAATGACAACTAACATAATTGATGAAGCGTATCATAATGATATAATTAGTTTAAACATAGAAATTGATAAAACGCGACATACAATTGTTTTTATTTTTCTATACTTTTCTTGCTTAAGCAGTATAAAACCATTTGAAACAACGGACTTGAAGCGATGGAAATCATTTGCGTCATATATTTACTTATACTGAAGGAATTTTAGCTGAAAGTTCATATCGCAAGGTAATTTTAAAGAAACATTTAAAGAAACATTTAAAGACATATTTTAAAGACATAGTTTATAACAATTTACCTCGTATTTTTTAATACTTCTAATAGTTATTCATTTTAATCTTATTTTAATATTATATGAATATGATAAAAACGACGCAATATTAAATTTTATTTTTTTTCTTTCGAAAATTATCTATTTAAGGTGTTTTCTCTCTTTAGTCCCAAATTATAAATCAAAATATACAGTATATTTAAAATTTGTAGATTCATGTGGGAAAGGAAATGCAATTTTAACGAGAAAAAATTATAATAGTAAAGTTTGCCTTTGGAGAAATATTTAAAAATTCATTCAACTCTGATCTGAGTAAAGTGATCAGTCGTTGGATTCTTTATCTTCCATGTACTTAAAAAAAAAGTGAGTTTTTTAAAATATTTTTTATTTAAAATGTCATATGACTTTAGAATTTATATTAATTTATGGTGTAGTACATCGACAAAAAGTTCATGCACTGAATTTTTTTCTGCGAATAGTAGGAAATCTAACGAACACTCGCAATCGTAAGTGATCAAAATTATACTGTGTTCATTACAATTCATGAACAATTGTGTTCATTAGACTTCCTAAGTTCTTACTACACATATTACATACATAGAAACCTACGTTAGCAGAAGAAAATTTAGTGCATGAATTTTTTATTCATATCACATATAAGTTAAAATTCGATATCTTGAAAAGCATATTATAATTATTATAATATTCATATTATAATTATTAAAACTTTATGAAAATATATGAAAAGAACGATTTTAAAGTATTTAAAAATTTAGATAGATACAGACTTGAAAATAATTTGTTTAGATTATCAAAATAATTATATAGGAAATTCAAGTATGATAAGCAATACTGCAGAGTTTTGATATTCTAGCAACTATTTGAGTATTCTGTATAATTTATTTTATATTAAATTATATTTTGTTAGTCCAACAAAATTATTTTCAAATCTGTATCTATATATTCAAATTTATATGACACTTTAGCAAAACCGCTCTTCCTTTATACATCCACCTTAATAATGATATCTGTAAATACATAAAAAGATACCTAATCGCTTATTTGCTGTTCTTAAAATTAATTCTATATACATATATATATATACAAATATTTTCAAAAATTCTTTAGAAAGAATTGTCTTATTTCGAGACTTAATTATAACCTTCATATGTTTATTCGGCCTCCTTCTTCAAAGTATCCTTCAATGTAATAATGAATTGTTATTTTATTGAAAAAGTCACATGATACGAAAAGGAAAAATGGAAAATATTGTATCGCATTTGGTTATCGCAATTCGCGCGCGTATGACCGATCTCTTCGTGTCGTACGAGCAGCCTAAATATAGAGTGACACTGTGGCATTAATTTGTTGAATGGAAAGATAGGTGCGTTCATGCTCGAGGGGGACCGAGCATCATTGTGGGGTAGATCGCGACGGGGTACGGCAGAAATCTCGGCATCCGTGCGAGAGACTCCTACCTCAAAATCGTGTTCAGTTAAACGTTCGGTTAAAAAAAAAAGGGGTAACTCCATTCCCCTTCTCAAAAGTTCCGTATTCTATACTGAAGATCTCGGAAGTGATCTCGCACGTGGAAGAAGCAGAATATTTAGCAGAATGCCGAGATAAGGACCAATAAAAGAACATTGACGGTGCAGGAAGACTGCATATTTTGGATCGTGACAACTGCGTATGTATCGTTTGTGATTTCCGCGCAAAACTAAAATACATCGATCATTCCTTCGGCAACGGAGTCCTTTTGCTTCTTTGAAGTTACGTGGGAAAAATATCTGACACAAAATATAAACTTATCCATCATACTGCGCGCGCGTTATCTATAATCAAATTGTTAATTGATTTAAAATTTCTTTTGAAATTTAGCTTTTTGATACAACATTTTGCACGACTTTGATTCCTAATTAAATAAGAAAGACGGGATATTTTCATTATATGTTGTCATCGTCGCGAAACGTGCAATATGGGAAATATTTATTACGATACCGCAATGCACAGGACACCATGAATTAAATAATAAAATAGGACAAGGTTGTGATGATGAGAACGCATTCGATGAACGCTATGATTCCCGGAAGTGGCTCGTTATTCATCGTCCGTCATCATCAAGACCCTTGTCTACTATATGTCATACCTTATACGCGCACCTCGCGCTCGTGCGCGCGACGACGACGATGACCGCGGGTATTATCATGCGAGAACGCAAATTTCATCTATTATTTATATTAGGGACTTATCATCATCCCCTGCATACTCTCCTCGAGTCTCTCGTAATACGTCCGGCCGCTCTTAAAGGGCTTCCTGTTTGTTAAGGTCGGCGCAACTAGATAGGACGAGGTCACGTCACAAAAACTTCCTATACATAGACGACAATTATCAATCAACCCTTCGTTCCTTCCTGTCTCTTTCCACTTCACCATTATTTCAACGACCATCCCGTTCCAGCGTTTTAATCAGAAAGAAGAGCACAAGTTACACACAGTTGGCGATCTCCACTCACGATCGGTCTGTTAGGATGAGGTGAGTTCTGCAATTTCGATCTCTTCCCGCGATTTCGTCGCCGCAACGAATAATGCCTTCAAGGGGATCGACCGGCCGTCCCAAGGTAGATAGATCCACTAGTCCTCTGCCGAGGAAACCGGCAGCGAGTCCCGTGAATCCGGTGCAGGAGTTAAAGGCCCTCTTCTCCGAGCCCACCAGCAATCGAGCTCCCTCCAATGGCGAGAAAGAGTCGGACTTTCGATTTGAAGCGATACAATGCCTGCGACAGTCCTCGATCATCAAGAGGCCCAAGGATCTACCAGAACGAGGGAACTGGAGCAGCAAGGTGAGACATTCTGCATAATGTCTAGATAGAAGACCCGGATTTAATTATAGACATAATTTTCGTACTTTTCTCGTTTAAAGATCGAATTCATTTTGTCCGTCGTGGGACTGGCCATAGGTTTGGGAAATCTATGGCGATTTCCATATCTTTGTTATAAAAATGGCGGCGGTGCTTTTATGGTGCCCTACTTCATCGCGCTCGCACTGGCCGGTATACCTATGTTCCTGATGGAACTCTCCTTAGGTCAGATGCTGACGATAGGTGGTCTAGGTGTTTTTAAAATAGCACCTATTTTCAAAGGTGAATTTTAGAGAGCTCTCGGGAGTTTTAGTTTCGTTAAAATATTTTTGATATATTTGGAGGATGACAATGTTGATCTTCATACAGGCATTGGATATGCAACCTGCGTGCTTTCCTGCTGGACTAATGTGTATTACATCATCATTCTCGCTTGGGCGCTCTTCTACTTCTTGGTTTCCTTACGTGCTGGTGAGTGACTTTATTTTATATGGCACTTTTGCAAGCGGTGTTATTTTTTGTTTTTTTTTGGAGGGAAGGCTGTAGAAAATCAGAAATTACACTTATTTAATATAAATTGTGTCCAGACGTACCATGGAGAACCTGCGACAACTCGTGGAATACGCGCTACTGCATTACGCCTGATGAACGTTTGAACGTGTCATGCTGGCAGGACGACTACTGGCCAAATAATGTCATATGTGCCACATCCCTTGGGAATTTGAGTCATGGACTGTTGAAGGATCCAGTGAAGGAATTTTGGGAGTAAGTTACTGTCCAGTAGATACCTTCTTTAATCAATTACAGTGCAATCAAAAAGTATCTGCGCCTTTTGTTACAAAAAGGAGGCGCACCCTAATGATATCCTCAGGTATCGAAGACGTGGGTAGTATAAGATGGGAACTGGCCGGCACTCTCGCGGTCGTGTGGATCATGTGTTACTTTTGCATCTGGAAAGGCGTTAAATGGACCGGCAAGGTAAAGCGAGTTCATGATAAATCTTGGCCATTTTCGGACGTAGCGTATGAATTATACGATGTAATACAGGTCGTCTATTTCACGGCGCTCTTCCCGTATGCCTTGTTAGTGGTGCTGCTCGTGCGAGGCTTGACGCTTCCAGGCGCTTCGGAAGGTTTGAAGTATTACGCTACACCGAATCTCTCGAAACTCGGCGATCCTGAGGTAAAATCATCAACACAATGTCGATTTTTCCTTTAGTTGTACTAGAATATAGATATTACAATTATTGACATGATTATTGTATGTGCAGGTATGGATAGACGCTGTAACGCAGATATTCTTCACTTACGCTCTCGGCTTAGGCGCGTTAGTAGCTCTAGGCAGTTATAACAAATTTAACAATAATGTTTACAAGTAAGCATTTTCTATCTATCGTAAATTATTTTTGATCCTTTTTATTTAATTTTATTATTTTTGTTACATTTTATTTGCTTAATTTTACTTTATTATTTCTATTTTTTCTCTTCACTTATTTTATTATTTTCGTTCAATTTTCTTTTCATGTTCTCCTATATTATCTCCTATATTATTCTATCTGAATTCTAATGACTTTTGCTTGTTTTTTTATTATACTGCAAAGTTTATTTTAGCACTTGAGAGGTCATTCTAGAGCGCATAATCAAAATCATTTGTATGACAGGTTATACATATAGTCTTTTTGATACATTATAGAGATGCTCTCATCGTATGTGGAGTCAATACTTGTACCAGCCTGCTTAGCGGAGTAGTCATATTTTCCGTGGTTGGTTTTATGGCCCATGAGCAACAGAAACCAGTGGCCGATGTAGCTGCTTCTGGTAATTATTCTTCCTTTTAATCTATTTCGAATTATAATAACTAATTATAATAACTAATAATTTTATTGTAATATTTATTATTTTGATCAGGACCCGGTTTGGCCTTCTTAGTTTATCCCTCGGCGGTATTGCAACTACCCGGGGCGTCAATTTGGTCGAGTCTGTTCTTCTTCATGCTTCTCCTAATAGGGCTGGATAGTCAGGTAACGTACATTCATCGAATCCAAGGATCGACTTCTGTTATTCTAGAACTATCACGGATTAATGTTAATGTTAAAAATAAGTTGTATTCCAGTTCTGTACCATGGAGGGCTTCATCACCGCCGCCGTGGATGAGTGGCCGCGAACACTCAGAAAACGGAAGGAATTGTTCATCGCGATTGTATGTCTGATCTCGTATCTAATCGGGCTTCTATGCGTCACAGAAGTGAGTAGATTAAATTTTCCAAAAATTTACCTAAAAAATATTTAATAAGAGTGTATAAGTATCTTATTTTTTTAACTTTGTATTTTTTGACAAGAGAAGATTAATCAGATTTTTCTTAGTATTAAACAGAATTAATTTTGTATCTAGGGCGGAATGTACGTGTTTCAATTGTTGGACACATATGCCGTAAGCGGATTTTGCTTACTCTTCTTGATGTTCTTCGAATGCATCTCTGTCTCATGGGCATTCGGGGTGGACCGATTTTATGATGGTATACGAGACATGATAGGCTATTATCCTTGTTTCTGGTGGAAGATATGCTGGACATTTACTACACCTGCCATTTGCGTGGTAAAACTTTTTCCAGATTATACGTGATTTTGAATTAATATGCTACTTTTGATTTATTATATTTTGTATTTCTCTCTTATGTATAGGGTGTTTTCATCTTTAATATCATTAAATTCGTCCCTGTGAAATACCTCACGTACGAATTTCCATGGTGGAGCCATTTGTTAGGATGGCTCGCGGGTCTTTCCTCGATGTTATGCATTCCAGGTTACATGATTTATATCTGGTGCGTTACATCCGGAACTACCTCAGAGGTATATAATATCGTAGAAAAGAATTATTGTACATACGTAATGTAATTCAAAAATTATTATAATACAAAAAAAATAATGTGATAACTTATTTCTTTTCAGAAATATCGGAAATTGATAAAAATAGAAGACGATGTTGCTGCCTTGCGAAAGAAACTCAATCCAGTCAAAGCCGCTGCAATCGACGCGGAGTTTGAATTATAAAATCGCATTCATGCCTTTTTCAATCACATAGATTATTTGTATGCGATGAACTATAGTATGCTAATGGGAAAGATTTGAGCGCACAATTGAATGTTTGCAATTTAGAATACATCAAAGATTTCACTAGAATAGCATCAAGATGAGGTATCATGCGTTTATTTATTTTGAGCGCCTCATCGAGAAAAACGACGTTTATTAATTAAACTAATCTATTATATATCTCTATAATCTGCTTTCAACATACCGTATGAAAAGAAAACGAAAATAATGAAAACTGCGATTCGTTCGAATATATTTTGATTTATATTCCTCTTATGCCACAATTATACATCCTACGCATTAACAAGATGCTAAAATTCTATTCAAAACAGCTTTTACCTTAACTGATATAAAAATCAAATATTTTATTCTTTTACACTTAAATGCTAAAATATATATATGACTCAAAACAATGCCCAATAGGCATCTCGATTATATTTTTGCATTTTTACATTATAATAAATCATACTTTAAATAATTCCAGATATACTGCTCGTTGTGTGCAGCTGACAGTAAAGATTTTAGTTCTTTATTGTAACCAACTCAACTTATTTTGCAACTTCAGCTCTGCGAGTCTTTATCCTGCATTTGTTTAATGCGTATGAGAAGTTGCTCCTTCCATTGTTCTTCCGAGATTGCATTTGCCCATTGCGGAATGCAAGCTTCGGGAATAGTAATAGACGCCATTACGGATTTTACTTCTTTGATCTTAGTTGCATCTAGATCAATGTCAGAACGATTGTGCGAACACGACCAGACTTCCAATATCTCTGAAGAACAACTCTGAAATATTGTAGTGTCTTTTTTAATTGCAAATTCATTGTGTTTATTATTACATATTATTGTCACATTATTATCATGCTTTTAAGGCAGAACATAGATATCAATCTAAATAAAATATGCTGGATCTTTATATTTATAGACTGTAATTGATTTATTTGCTCACAAAAAAAAACTCTTTTGGATATTATCCGAGTATTCATAAATAGTACAATTAATAAAACAAAATCATTCTGATTCGAACATGTTCATAGTAATTTTCTTAATTTAAAGATGACTTACTTGCTGGGTTTCAGTTGCTGGAATAGATGATGCTTGATTAGATTCGCCAAATCCGGTTAGCCATTCATCATTCTGGAATAAAAAAGGAACATTTTCAGTTATTCAAGAAATTAAATGACTTTTAGAAGTTTGCATTAGAGAAAAAAGATATTGTTTTATACCTCTTCTTCACCTAATATGGGTTCAGCATCGGTAGAAACTTGGGATAATGGTAAATATCCTGTCATACCCATATCTTCATCATCGCTGTCTTCCTCATCATTCCCCGCTCTTGCATCCAAGACTGTATTGGGAACTGTCAGATTATCTTGAATAGGTTCTTGTGTAGGCTCAGGCGACATGATGCATCAATAGATTCAGTTAACTCTTTAACAAAAATATTGAAATAAATATTAACATAAATATGAAAACAAATATTAAGGTCAAGCATAAATATCATCATTTTAACATGTTTGTTATTATATATGCAATTCGAGTCTCATCAATATTGACAAATTGATATATTGTCATAACATTGACATGTAAATTGATGTCAACATGTAATAATTTTATATGCCAAAAAATAAATATAATTTAGTGTACTATTATCATATAACTTAGAGAAAAAAAATCATAAAAAATAAACAATAAATAAATAATTCTGATGACATAACTCGAGTAAATTTCAAACGACAAGACCTGGAAAGTCTAACGAGTTAACATGTTGATTGATATTGATGATATTCTTAATGAGAACAACAAACATAAATAAAAACAACTCATCAATAAATCGAACAGAAATAATCCAATGCAACAACTTATCAATAAATCGAACAGGAATAATTCAATGGTTGAATTATATATGTACCATTTTCCAAGGTTTGCAATTGCAAATAAATTCGAGATCGCCACGTAGTGCCGATTTTGACAGTTCACCGTCGATCGTCCTCATAAATGCGTCCATATGCGTACGCCATTTTGAGAAAATTGCGTGAGGCACAATCTGTCGAAAAACATCCCAAAGTTGTAGCGAAACTTGCTTTAATCGTAGTCGGTATTGTAGATCGTGTACATATATTTTAAATTTATTATACGAATGATTTTTTAAGAGGCATAGAAGATCCTTTATCCAAAAAAGGTGAGGAGAAAAAAGAAAGCATTAACGGATTAATACTAAAAATGCATAACCTTAATTAATAACCTTCAGATAAAAAATGAGCAACGCACAGTAATATGGTATGGGTTTATCATATGTATATGCAGCATGTTTTTATTTAAAAACAATTAATATTCTAGAAAATAAAATACATTTCAAATATCTACACGTATTTAAAACTTTTTGCGTAAAACAATTAATTTTTATGCAGAATTTTTTGAAGTTAATTGGATTTCCTCGTAAAGTCAGACTGTCTCCATACGTTTATTTGTTTGTTGTGATTTATTGAATTTCATAGTTAATTTTTTCAGATTTGAAATGCATCGAACGGAATTAGATTCGTGGCTATGGCGAGGAGGTGATTGTCAAAAATCCGCGGTGGCGAACCGCGTCAACGAATTAAAGCTATACGCGGGCATTAGGCGCTCTTATCGTATTCCCGAGAGCTGGTGGAGGAGCAAAAAGAAAGCGCGCGGGATGAATGACGGGCTCGATGTTAAGCCGACCAAGTTAAAGTAGTAATCCGGTGCATCTCGTAGAGACTGGTATGTTGCGCAGCACCTCGTTCCGAGACATGTCACAGGTTCAGCTTCTCGTCCTTTCAACCTTCCTACTCGCCTGGTCAGGTAATCAGACGTACCGGTTCGAATCTCGTACCGATACGCACAAATCGCTGCCCTCCCCTCTCTATTTCCATGAATTTTATTCGCGACGCGGACTGATTAATCCCAACCGATTAATTCCTCAGTTGTTAATTCCAGTGTACGCGTATCCGGAAGGCACACTGCTTAATGACAACGCGCGAGCGTCGATTGTCGAGACGGTGCTGGAACGCGAACCAGCAACCTTCAAATTATACACCAGGTGCGTATAATCCCTTTTAATTATTACAACACATTTAATTATTACAACACGATTTGCGATGAGATATGAAAGTGGAATATAATGTTGTCTTGTTATCTCAGTATGATACACGAGATAACAGCTGTATTTATGTGAAAAGTCTGGTTAATTGGAAGAGAAAACAAAAGACAATCGTTCCCGAGGTTGTACAGAAGACATCCAGACGCTTCATTCTCAGACATATATCAATCAAGTCTTAAACTGAAATTATATTATAAGCTAGTATTTATTCTATTCTTATTTTAAGACCGTCTTGAGTAATGTCTTAAAATGCTAATTAATACAACTTTCTGAATGATATTCATAGTCTGTTCTTCTTTTAAGATCATCTTAAGTAATTTCTTAAGATGATAATATAGCCGTTTGATTGGCTTATGACATCTTAAGTCTGTACTATAGTCTTAAATTTAAGAGTCGACTATGACGGCCTTCTGATTGATTCATGACATCTTAAGATTGTACTTAATTAAGACAATCTTGAATACAAGAATCGACTACGAATACCGGCCATATATTGCAGGTTTTCATCGTTTTCACTGTCCACATTTTTATCGTCATACCAAGTTTCCTCGAACATATTTCCCAAATAATTATTTTATATAATTGCAATTGGCTATCTTGACGTCGATCGGAAATCAATCACACGCCGACGCGGCTAATTTCTATGCACCATGGCACCGCTATCGCCGGCTTGCCCCGTGGAGGATGCGTCAATTTTTTAATGATACGTGCAATCAGCGGGCATTCTATTCTCAGCGCTGACGTTCGATCGACTATCGAGTGTTAAGGCGCCGCGCCGCGTTGACGCCTTAATATCGCGTCTTTGGATTGACTCCCGCTCTCCTTTTTTATTCCTTCTTTTTATTTCTCTCTTTCCGGCAAACAAGCCGATTAAGGAAGGCACTTCTTGACATTGTTATAACTTTTCCTTTTGTTTCCTCGAAGAGTAAGAAATGGGAGAAATTCGCATGTTTGATGAGAATCTTTATTCGGACTTAAATTTAATATTTATCATGCATCAATTTTGTTGCAATGTCTTTCTCACAATATTGTTTCGCACAGAGAAAATCCATTTGGCGAAGAGCAATTATTCCTGAACAATACCGAAGTGCTGTACGCATCGCACTTCAACGAGAGCCGGCCGACCAAATTCATCGTTCATGGATTCAGCGATACCGGAAATGAGGGCTGGATACGTGATCTAATAGACGGTGGGTGGAATTAGGTATTACGTCATCGCGTATTCGCATTCCGTACTACCGCAGCTACTACTTTCGCAAACAATCAGGGTCAGCCTATTTCGGTAAACACGGAATCGACGTCGTTGTCGGTTCAAGGGTCAATGCGATAACGACTTAATTAATCATTCTGCAAGTTTTTCTGCTCGCTCTCTCCCGCCAGAAACTCTTCGCGGAAGAGTTCCAAGGTTTTTTATATTCCACTCCTTTTTGATCTAATGATCCCATGTCCTCTAAAACGTTGCTTCCAAATAAGAAAAAAATATGTTTTTTTTTTTAAGATAGAGATATAACATTTAATTGCATTTTTAGCGTATCTGCTTTATCAGGATGTGAACGTGATAGTCGTGGGCTGGGGAATCTTGGCGTCCGACGCCTATCCGGTGGCGGCTAAGAACACGCGTCTAGTTGGTGAGTACTTAGGCCAGTTCTTGGATTTTTTGAATCGGGATTCGAACCTGGAGTATAAGGATGTGCACATTAGTGGTCATAGCCTGGGCTCTTATGTGGCGGGCTTCGCCGGAGCTTATCACGACGGACGTATTGGGAGAATAACAGGTAAATCAATAAATACGTAACCTTTAGGCTCAGTTTTACAGCTCATAGTTAACTGTTAACCGAGGTTCAACTTATTCTTCATCTCTTTCCAATTCTAGCATTAGAAAGAGATGAGGAATAAGTTAAACCTTGGTTAAGAATTAACCATGATCCAGTGAGAAATGATAATGGAATCGATATCGATTCCATTGTCATTTCTCATTGGAGAGTTGTGAATTGTGAGCCTCAGTCTTCGTAGAAGAATACAAATTCGAGTTTGACGATGTTGATAAAAAATATCATAACTTTCTAACCGAATTATTAATACAATAGTTTTTTCCTCAGGATTCTTGTTAGATATAGAATAGAAAAATAGATAAATATTAAACTAAATAATGAAATTACGCGCATTAAAGTTGTAATATTTATTTGGGGTGTATTACTGACAAGACAGCACTGGGAAGACAATACAGTTATAATACTTGTTATCGATGTCGATGAATTATGAAAGCAAAAATATTGGCTATTTGTCGCGAGCGTAATTCCATGATTTTCCCGAGAAGGACTAGATCCTGCGAGTCCTCTCTTCGAGACTATCTCTGGCGTCGTCGATCCAGAATATCGGTTGGATCCAACCGACGCTCAATTCGTTGATGTCATTCATACCAGCGGACCAGTGTTTGGATTCTTGGCGCCATTGGGACACGCTGATTTTTATCCTAATAACGGCAAGATTCCGCAACCTGGATGTTCTTTCATGCCAACAATAAGTGAGTATTGCAAGATATTCATCATATCCTTGCTGTGGAGAATATTGAAAGATTTCTCGAGCAGTATCTTAATGCCTCTTTTTATATTTCAGCTTATTGCAGCCATTCCAGAGCGCATCAGCTTATGACCGAGAGCATCGGCAGCACGGTAGGTTTCAAGGCGAAAATGTGCGAGAGCTGGGAAAAATACAAGGAGCGACTTTGTGATTACAATCCGGTTGTTATGATGGGCGAATACGCCTCTACCTCGTAAGATATCATTGTTTATATTTTTTTTTTATTCGCGAAAACTGATTACAATTCATCACAATTTGTCTTCTTCTCGTTCAGGTTACGTGGCAAATTTTATCTATCGACCAACGATGCTCCTCCCTTTGCACTACAATAAACATTCTGAATATCGATCTTGACGAATTTTTTTAGAATTGAGAATTTGCGAATTAACTCACGGTTACAGCTCGAGCGGTAATAGCGCAATAATCTGTACTAGTCATTGATAAGTTACTTTATTTATGAAGCGCTTCGATTCTGAATGCGTACATCGAATGTACATCGTATCGGAATGTATCCTTAATATACGTAATGCTACATTAGAAAGAGTACAAATTATATTAATTGAAATTATGATTTTTAAATGAATATTCCTTTCATAATAATATCGTCACATTTTTTCCATCTTGTTACATTTCCTGTGATTCTCTTCAATGAAATTCCAGAATTTTTTCCTCACTCTCGATTTCTCAGAAATGTAAAAATTTCGAGGCAATATCGCGAAAGAGAAACACGGAGAAATAAATACAATATAGAATAATAATAAAATAATAAGTTCCAGGAAGATAGCTAAATATGTAAGTCGGTCGAAGGAATTAATATTTCAAATCATAAAAATTCATGAAATGAAATATTCATGAGAGACTTGCGCTTTGAGTAGTTGACCATGCGGCGGATGCAGGAATGACTGCTTTATTCTCCTTCAAATAGGTATAATCTCGGCGTAATCCGTATAATTTAAGAAATGCGTCATGGAAGTTGGAAGTTGCTGTTTCTGTCGCGTCTACTACTCGTTTCTTACGCAAACGACAATATTATGGCCCGAGACTACTTTTTATATAAAGATGTATCCAACGTCGTAGGGTTTTCTTGCGGTGGTCTCGAAAGTGCGTAACAATATTTAAATGATAGAAATATAACTCATATATAATTTATATTACAAACTTTTCTCGACTCGTGACAGGCAACGTGAAATTCGCAAGGACATTCAACGAAGTCTTTGTACTGACATCGATGTGCAATCTCGAATCCGTGAATGAATCATCGATGCGTATTCTTAGGAAGCTTTTACAGAACAACTATCGTAATTTAGGCATTTACGTGGATGCGCGATGCGAAGGTCACAATTATACTGTAATATATTATGAGGTAAAAGATACTATTCCAAAAAATTTTTAATTCCATATTATTTCATATATTAACAGCGTAAAGTATTCGGAATTAAAAATGTGCAATATAATATGTAAGAATAAAGGAGACAATGTGAAAATGCAATCACGGGATTTTTATAAAAAAATTCTTAATTATTATATTGTATATTAATTACGTAAAATATTTGGAACTAAGAATGCAGAATTTAATTTAAGAATAAAGAAGTAATGTATGTGAAAATACAACCAGAGGAGGGGAGGAACAGACAAGGGTCAAGAAAGATAACAAAAGTCGTAGATGTTGAAGCAGCAATGGCAAAGTTCTTGGTATTAATCTCTTTCTTATTTAAGGCTACGAAATCTTTCTTATTCGATGAAACGCATAAATGGCTTATTTTGGGACGAAAGTTGGACGACATCTTGAGCTTATTAAATGATGATTCGTTCGGTGTGGTGACCGATATTACAATTGCCATAGAGACCGATACTGGTTTTGATTTATACGACGTGTATAATCCTTGCAAAGCACGCGGTGGCTCCTTGAATGTAACCGTCTTGGGTTACTGGACCGAAAAATCTGGTGTGACGATCAGACTAAAGCAATCGAAGTACGAGAGAAGATTTAACTTGCATGGTATGAAACTCAGAGTGGGAGTCTTAGTAAGTAACTGATTAGTTTATAACGAGTACAGCAATTGGTAATATGATTTATTAACCGTAAATTCTCATAGCTGCCGCGTAAGTTTTACAATTTATCCACGGAAGCTATCGTGCTGAACCAAGACATGAAGGCGAAATACGGTCGGTCCCAATTCTTGTATACTATCTTGCTGCACATGGCTGATCTCTTTAACTTCACGTAAGAATCTTTTGAAATGAAACATTTTTTCGAGTATATACTTTTGCATTTCTTTCGCTTATTTCTTTTTTTATGGAAATATTTTTAAATTATTATAAAAATTTTTAAAAATATTTTATATTATTATTTCAAAGTATGGAAATCGTGGAAGTTGATCCAAGAAAGCGGCAAGATAATTCTGCGCCGATGTTTGTCGCTTTTCAAAAAAAGACGGTGGATATCTCGGCCAGTCCAATAGTGATGAAAGCTGATAGATTACGGTCGGGAGATATTATCGGCCCAGTATGGCCAATGCGGTAATGTAATTTTATGATACACAATAAGGAATTGTTTTATCTTATTGCTTGATGTTTCAATGAGTTGTTTCTACGCAGATCATGTTTTTTATTTCGGACGATAGCTTCGGCGAACATGAAGACAAAACAATTTTTGAAACCGTTAAATATCAAAGTTTGGTACGTTGTACTTTGTACGATAATAATTTCTGCGTCCATACTGGTAATATTGATCAGACAGGAAGGCATTCACAGTGTGTCAGAGGGCTACAACATTTGTATTCTTCTTACAATAGGCGCTCTTTCCCAACAAGGTACTCGCCATCATCATCGTTAATTTTCTGTCAAGTTTTGAGTAAAATAATTAAATGCATAGAAAATGAAGAGCTATCGATAAATTAAGCACTTTTACAGGTTCCGTGTTTGTTCCGGTGCATTATGCGGGTCGCATAGCATTTATACATATTATGCTCTTCAGCGTGTTAATCCTGAACTATTATTCAGCGAGTATCGTGTCTGATCGATTAAAGAATATGGGTGTGAAGATGAACGACTCGTTGATCAGCTTGGCGGACAGTCAATTGAAAGTGGCGGCCGAACCAACGCCATATATTCGTTCTTTTTTACAGGTAGATGCTTTTTAAATATTAAAATCCAATTATAACATAATCCAAATAGTAAAATTAATTTTATAAGAAAGAAGTTCAATAATTATAATAAAAAATCTTATTCCAGTAAACATTAACAGTAACATCAATATTCTAATTTTATTCTCAATACAAATGAAATATAACGTGTTATATATAACGTTGATGTTATATTATTGTTAATTTACAGAGATATCCTTTTATTCAAAATATAAAACTCCTTTTCTTATTATATTGGTGCATCTCTTATTTTATCTTTTTATTAAAAGACACCGGAGAAAGAGATACGGTATTTTAACGCGAAACGATGGGACAAACTACCGGAATCCAAACGTTATCTACCACTAACGGAGGGCCTGAATCGCGTGGCTAAAGGCGGTTTGGCTTATCATACATCAATCGAATCCGCGTATCCGTACATTGAGCGGCATTTCCACCCACGGATGATATGCGAGCTAACGGAGGTTCATCTCTTTCGCGCGGTGCTCGCCCTTTGGGGTAGGCATAGGAGCCCGTTCACTCCACTATTTAGAATTGGGTAGGAGAATACGCAAGTGACTATAAGTAGACGCCTACACATGCCTCTTTCATTCTTTAAATTTTAATTCTCTTCTTTAAAAGCAATTATTATTCATATGTTTATTATTATAACATATTATATTAATTATAATCATTCATTATGTTTATTATCATAATGTTTATTATTATAGTTTGACTAAAATGTATGACATGGGCATACGCAGGCGTCAACTGAAATTCTGGTCGGCGAGAAAACCGTTTTGTCCGAAAAATATGCTAATCGCGGAACCGCTGTCGATCTATGAAGCTATACCCGTTTTTGTGTTTGTTGGCATCGCCGCCGCGCTGTCTCTCGTAATCTGCATAACAGAGAATCTTGTCTACTGGTTATGGCCTCGGTAACGATCAGTTAAAAAAATTAATTAGTTAAGAAAAAGAATAATATTGAAGTATTTTTTTAATTTTCCATTATGTCATTCTCTTTTTTTTAGATTATCAATGTCTACTACCGACAGACAGAGGAAACTGTGTTTTCCGAAATTCACGAGAAACACACCTACTTCGGGTGAAATATTCTCGCGCGAATGATAGTTAATCAGATAATATATTATTTCTATATATTATTTCTATATAACCAGATAATATATTATTTCTATGTGCCATTCTATATGCTTATTCAATTAGATTTTATTGCGGATATTGTAGCTTGTGTGTTTATTCATTAGACATATGCGCAAATAATAAATCACTATCGTGTGTGTGATTTGCTGTAGTTCGATAATGACACATTTTCTAGTTTTCATTCCTTGATAGAATGTCATAGCATTGGAACGTAAATAAACGATAAGATGCTCGATTTCAATATCATGTTTAATGTTATATCATGTTTAATGTTATATAGATACTGAAAAATTCAAAGCATGTTACAACCGATCCGTGCAAATCTAATCGAATTACACTCTATTTTTGTTAGCTCTTTCGTTTATTCGTATTCGTGTGTGTAGACTCGACGTTACATAAAGTCCGCAGAACTTTTATTTTTTGCACGACAATATGAATAATGCGAAATTAAAGTACAGTGGAGCGTACGTAATATTCTTTGCTTTACTGCAATTCACTTGTAATGCCAACGCGGGAGATAGTGATTTTATTCGCGACTATTTCGTGAATAAGGCAGTGCGAAATGTTGTGGGATTCTCTTGTGGAGATTTCACGAGTAGGTGAAATTTTCAAAGTGTTAATGAATTATTCAACAAAAAAATAAATGATAAAGATTTTTCATGTCTCATTTTTTTTATTGCAGGTGATTTTTATTTCGTAAAGTCGTTAAGCAGAGCTGGTATATTCACGATCATTCGAAAACATGATAAGAATATCAACATACGACGATTCTTGAGTACTGATGCCTGGAGCTTGGGAGTTGTCGTAGATTTGCGTTGTCGCAACGAAAGCGCCGTGACCATCTTTGCTGAGGTAAAAGAATTTATAGAGTGAATCTTTAACCTTTTGTGGTTACTTGGGGTCCAGGGGATCCCAAAATGGTGTGAGACTTTATATTTCTAAGATTTTTTTTTTAAACAGGACTCAAATT
>Ga0157363_1000856_pt1 | contig 24327 bp, 22 predicted proteins | sample AttsexASBM1_FD_111477 | JGI IMG/M metagenome (GOLD analysis project Ga0157363, IMG submission 111477) | Fungus gardens microbial communities from leaf cutter ant in Ribeirão Preto, State of São Paulo, Brazil - Atta sexdens ASBM1 | ecosystem: Host-associated > Fungi > Mycelium > Unclassified ... | reverse complement strand
TATTCCACATGACTTCCAGGTCACATGCCTATCTCCTATATCTCTTCTCCCGTTGTAGACTAATAATTATCACTACAATATATACTTGTCCAAACCCTAACCCTAGTCCAAGTCTGTCCACACTCTCATCTTATAACAAGTGGAAGTCAATATTTATTATCAGAGGCATAGGGAAAAATGGACATAAATGTGATTGGAGAATAAAAGTGAATTGTAATATTGGAAATACCATGACTTGCTCATCACAATCCTGAGATTGACTGGAGAATAGAAAAGGTGAAAATGATGAGATACTTAGAGGAATGTTGAAAACAGTGGAGACCAAAGCAGAGAAAATTGGGGTGGCAAAAACAAAAAGAAGAAATGAAAGAGGAAGAAGAAAGAAAATGAGAGAAGAAGGAGTAGAAGAAGAAGGAAGAAAAAAAAAGATGAAAAGGTCAAAAAAGGTTAAAAAAGAAGAAGATAATGGAAGTGAAAAAAGTGGCTGAGAAATGAGAGATTTGGAATAAGGAGAAAGAAGCGGCAAAATTTGAAAAAGAGGCCAAAAAATTGGTATCTCAAAGATTTTATAAGTGGATTTATGTCTTTAGAAAGAAAGTAGGTGAGAGGATGTCAACAAAGACAGTGTGGGATCATGTAATAGAGACAAAGGAGAGGTTTGTACTGAGAAAAAGGAAGATGTACCCATTGTCAAGAAAAGAGAGAGGAGAGGTGTGAGAGTTCATTGAAGAACAATTAAGGAAAGAATATATCTGACCCTCAAAGTTACCTTAAATGGACTGTAAAATAATTATTCTTTATCCCTTATTTCAGGCACTATATAAAATATTGGTACTAAAAATATATTTACAAAATTAGACCTATAGTAGGGGTATAATAATATACAAATAAAAGAGAGAGATGAGTGGAAGGTGGCATCCATAACTCCAGAAGGGTCATTTGAACCAATGGTAATGTTCTTTGGACTCACCAACTCTCCAGCAATATTTAAAACAATAATGAATGAGATCCTACAGGACTTGATCAATACTAGGGAGGTGGCAAGTTTCATTGATGATATAATGGTAGAAATAAAGAAGGAAGAAGAACACAGTGAGATAGTAGAAGAGGTGGTGAAGAGATTAGCAAAAAATGATTTATATGTAAAACCAGAAAAATACAAGTGAAAGATTAGGGAAGTAGGGTTCTTGGAAGTAGTGATTGGACCTGAGGGGATAAAAATGGAGAAAGAAAAAGTAAAGAAAGTGTTGGAAAGAAAGTGTTGGAATAGTCAACTGTGAAAGAAGTTAAAGATGTATAGAAGTTCTTGAGATTTACTAATTACTATCAGTGGTTTATTACAGCAATAGCCAGACTGTTATATGATCTGGTAAAAAGGATTAGAAGTAGGATTAGACAGAGAGGCAGAAGAAGGCATTTCAGGAGCTGAGAAAAAGGTTTACAAAAGAACTAGTGTTAGTAGCTTAGACAAAAAAATGAGAATGGAAGTAAATGTATTGGACTATGTGATGGGAAAGTTTTATCTATGAAGTGCAAAGATAGGAAATGGAGACCTGTAGCATATCTTACAAAATCTCTCAATGAGATAGAGAGAAACTATGAGATCTATAACAAGGAAATATTAGTAGTAATAAGAGGATTGGAAAACTGGAGGTATTTGTTAGAGGACATCAAGTACAAATTCAAGGTTTGAACCAATTACAAAAACCTAGAATACTTTATGAAAGCACAAAAGATGAACAGAAGACAAGCTTGTTGGGCACTGTATCTGTTAAGATTTAACTTTACTCTGAAATATGTACCAGGAATAAAAATGGAAAAGGCAGATGAACTTAGTAGAAAACCAAACTGAAAAGTAGGAGTAGAAAACGACAATAATAATCAAACCCTAATTAAATAACAATAGATTTGTAGCTTAACTGAAGTAGTAATAAAAGGATCTGAAGTAAACATAATGAAAAAATAGCTAGAGAAAAGGACAAAGAGGTAGTCAAAGTAGTAGAAGAGATGAAGAAGGCAGGAGTTAAAGCATTGTGAGGGGAGGAATGGCAGATTGAAGGAGATCTAGTATTGAAAAAGAGAAAGGTTTATGTGCCAAAGAATGAGAAGTTAAGAGTAGAGATAATCCAGTTATACCATAATGTACCAGTAGCTGGACATGGAAGAAAATAGAAGATAATGGAGTTAGTAACAAGAAACTACTGGTGGCCTGGAGTAACAAGAGATATGGGAAAATATATAGATAGGTATGATATGTGTCAAAGGATGAAAAATTAGACAGAGGCACTAGTAGGAAAGTTGAAGTTGAGTGAAGTACCAGAAAAATTGTGGACACACTTGATAGTTGACTTTATAACTAAGTTACTATTAGTAGCTAGGAAGGATACAATCCTAGTAGTCTGTAATAGGTTGTCCAAGATCATACATTTTATGACAATAATAGAAGAAACATTAGCAAAAGGATTGGCATGACTATTTAGAAATAATATATGGAAGTTACATAGGTTACCAAAGAGTATGGCATCAGATAGGGGACTACAGTTTGTAGCAAAGTTAATAAAAGAATTGAATAGAATGTTGGAGATTGAAACCAAATTGTTGATGTCTTTCCATCCACAAACAGATAGATAAACAAAACAAATGAACTAGGAATTGAAATAGTACCTTTGGTTCTTTATAGATTATAGACAAAAGAACTGGCCAGAATGGCTAACATCAGCAAAATTTGTGGTCAATAACAAAGTATATTCAGCAACCAAAGTATCTCCATTTATAGTAAACTATAATGTTATAAGATGAGAGTATGAACAGACTTTGGTAGGGTTAGGATTAGGACAGAAATAGGATAGTAGTATTATTATTAGTCTACAACGGAAAAGGGCATGTGACCTAGAAGTCATGTGAGATGATGTAATAGACCTAGAGTAGTCTAGAAGGGTCTATAAGTCTACAAGGGTTTACAAGGCTAGAAGAGCCTAGACAATGACGTCAGGGAGCATGTTCACCACATTGCTACCACATGTAGTACACATGGACATTAGGGCAAGATGCACAGTCTTGCACAGTCACTGCGGAGTAGACATAAGGTAGACATATAACCGTTAGAGCAGAAGGTGCAGTAGACACATTGTTGTAGCACGGACCACTTGTAACTTATATAAATAGGGTAGCAGTACAGTGAGAGCTCCTTGTCAAGTTCTCTTGTAATCCCCACTACTAGATAGCCAGTTAAGAGCTTTGCTGAAGTAAGTATACTACCGGGTTGTTACGACTAGTAGTTGCTACAACATATAAAATGAGGAAGATGCAGGAGAAGGCTGGAGCAGTAGGTAGACAGGGAAAGAAAAAAAGCTGAGGAATGGAAAAAGAGAGACAAGATGATGCTTAGTATAAAAGACTTGGTGTTCAAAGAAAGACTAGCAAGAAAGCTAGTGGATTAATACATTGGTCCATATATGACAAGGTAGTTTTTACTAATACAATAAAATTACAGTTGCTAACTTTAATGAGAATTCATTCAGTTGTGAATGTCAGTTGGATAGTATGATATAGAAAACAAGTAGGGAGATAGAAAATAGAAAAAGTAAAACTGGTGGAAGTAGATAGAGTCAAAGGATGGAAGGTTGAAAAAATATTAAATAAAAGAAAAATAAGAGGGGTAGTGAGCTACTTAGTGTGATAAAAGGGGTTTATGGCAGAGTACAATACTTGGAAAAGAGAGGAGAACTTAGAAAATGTAAAGAAAGTAGTAGTTGAGTTTGAAGAGAGAATAAATGCAGAAGTGAGGCAATAAGAGAAGTTGGATATGGCAGAGAAAAGATGCTTTAGAATGGGAGAGCTATTAGGAAAGTATACAGCAAAGATGTTGTATAAATGGGATGATGGAAAATTTGAGAAGGAATATCTGAGGAAGTTAGAAAAGAACTAGCAGAAATAGAAGTTAGTTTCTCCAGAGAAAAAACCTTGAAGGAGAGGTAATGTCAGAATCAAAGATGGTGGACTTTATTTTATTTTATTTTTCTTTCTTATTTCTATTTTCTTTTCTATTTTGGACTTAGGGTTAGGGGTTAGTATAATATTACAAATTTATCACATGACATGTCACAGTGTTACACATCTGTCATATGTCACACAACACTGTCACAATTCATGATCACATGATCATATATCATATAAAAGAACATAAAAGGTTTCAGAATAATAATATTACACAACATGTTTAATACATGCTTTTTAGAGTAGATTAGGTTTAATGTAGTACAAACTGTCAGTCCAGTGTATATAAAGTAGATACTTTATACTTGGAACTTTATTGAGTTCTCTTATGTTAATCTAATATAAGATTTCTCTTTTAATCTTACTCTTAGTCTTAAGTTGTGATACTGCTAGCTTTACCTTCTAAATCATACTCTGAACTTAATACAATATCTGTAAATGCTAGTGGGCCCTTTTCAAGTTTTATCTTTGTTATATGCTAAAACTAACTCCAACAATAGCTTGTCTTCTATAGTAATATTATTTCTTCTATGTATCTATTCATAATCCACCTTTCATGGTAGTATTATTCTTCTACACATAACTTGTCTTCCATGGTAATATTATCCTCTTATAACAATTACTCAGTTTTTCATAACAAAGTTTACTTCTTTTTAAACTCTTGTGTTAAACATGGTTTATATCTTGATATCCAAGATCTAATAAAAGACTCTTAGAAGTCCAAAAGTAGATTCATAAGCATTATCTAAGTACATGGAATATGAGAGTCAGAATAATCTTTAGCTTTAGCTTATATAATGTATCTCTATGAGTTATATAGGCTTTATATTTTTAATAAAATACTTAGGAACATAGGGGTAGTCAAGTTCACTAAAAGATAAGAGGTATGTCATCACTAATACCGGAAGTAGGTGATAATTTTAATTATCTAGAATGAAGACTGCTTGTTACAACTTAAAGACCTTAGGGTTGGTCAATAAGGAGAATATTGTATTAGGGTTAACACAAGAGAACTTGATGGAGAACTCTGTACAGAATTGTCTACCTTATATACCTAAGACTAATGATCCATGCTCTACTACTTTAGCCTACCCTAAATAACCATGTGTCTGCCTTAAGGTCAATATGTGTATAATACATTATATAATGTCATTTCTTCCAGAACCTTCTATCATCTTTTATTGTGCCACATGATCATGTGACAGCATGACAGTGACATGTCACAATAAATCCTAACCCTAAGTTTGAAAATAGAAAATAAAATAAAGTCCACTCTTTGCAATTCTGATACTGTTTAGTATTACTCTGGTTATTAGTGTTTCTCAGATGTTAAGAATGAAGATCCATAGAGCTAGCAAGAGTCCAGTGAGGACATCTGAAGTGAGATGAAGGTAAGTGATCTACATTGGAAGAGATTAGAAAGTACAGATAAAGAAAAGATATTATCCATAGGTTGGGACAGATATGGCCAGATTGGAATGTAACCATACTTGTATTTAAGAACTATTAGATATACTGTAATCTTCAGTCTAATAATTAAATATCATTAAACAATAAATTCTAATGTTTTATAGTAATACAATTTTTATCAGAACTCATTACCTTAAACTCTATTCTTCTTTCTGAAGTTGTAACCCTATATATTATGACTTAAGTTTCAAAGTTAAACAAAAGACACACTTTTGTATTAAGTTACACAAGAAAACTCAATGGAGTTTTCAGTACAAGCTAGTCTACTTTATATACTATAGACCATAATCTGTGCATATACTACAACCAACCTACTCTAAAGTCTATATGCTTTCCATAAGACTAACATATTGTTACTATACTATATAATACCACTTATTCTAGAACCTTCTATGACCTTCTCTGTGTTATGTTGATAAGAGTCAAGCTGAAAAAAGATTATGCTAGGGTGTAACAAGAACTATACAATACTAGCCCTTAACTACACATTAAAAAATTCAAAGAGGACAATATCAGTGTCAGGAATTGAAATATCAAGTCAAAACAATAATATAAAAGAAAAATATACAAATAAAATCTGCTTGTAAATGCTTTCCCTTGCTAATACACTCCTAAACAGTGAATTTTATACTGTATAACAAGCTTCTTTAAAAAATCTAGTAAATATATTGCAAAGATCCTTAAGAGCTTTTAACAACACTATGTGTCCTAGATAATGTACCCTGAAAACATTTCTCAAGTCAGACCTTAATACTAAAGATACCAACTGATACTCACCTCATCAGCCTTTTCTAGGCTGTTAGAACTCTCCAAAACTTGCCTAAAAGTGATAGTAGGTACTAATAATACTCACTTGATAAAATAGCAAATAAAACTTTTCACTGGTAGAGAATTCAGATAGGGGTCCTTCTTCTTTCTCTTCTCTACTTGTGGCTTATATATTAGTCTAAAAATACCGAGAATGAATATAAAGAATAAAGACTAAAACTATAAAGAAGACTGCTGAGATCTTACAAGCATATAGTCCTCTCTCTATTTGTAACCTAACATCAACCCAATAATTGTTTCCTGCTCACAAGTACCAATTCCATTTCTCCTTAGTTATTTTCATTAGTTGTCTCTACTTGTAAATCCATTCTAAACTCTTTTGGCTTCCTATCCAGCTTGTTTCTACCTTATTTTGCCATCTGAATATTTGTGGTTATGCCAATTGTGCTCACAAGTGCTCATACTTTGTAGTTAGTCTTTTATAAATAAAATAGTATTTCTCATTTCTAAAACCTCATCTTTCCAAGATCAAGCTTGATTAATGGCTACTACACTATCTTTTGAGTGGGTGTCCACTCAAGAGAGCCTGAGATATTATCTAGGAGTATAACGTTTTCTTGCTAGTACCTTCAAAGAGATCTTAAATACTTAAAAAACCTTATAAGAGTATATTCTTTCATGAAAAAGCATTTTCTAGCATAACAAAATTATTGTATGATCTGTGACAATAAAATTAAAAAATAGAAAAAGAAAAGAAAAGAAAAGAAAGTCCATTGTTTGCAACTCTAATACCATAGCAGACAAATAGCATAGAATATCAGCTAAAGCTAAGAATATTTGTAAATTTTATAGCTCTATGTTCTTTGTACAAGTTTCTATACTTGGTACAAATACCAATTCAACCCTGTAAACTTTCACTCTTAAGTGTGAACTATATTTGACAACCTTCTACTATTTACTGACCACATATTTAACTAACTACTATTCTAAGAAAGATTATATCCTCATATCCTTAAGAAGAGGATCTCTAAGCTAAACACTTTCTTACCAAACAATGTTGCTACTCTGTATGAACTGATCACAAGTGGACCAGTAGTATGACTCATACTGCTGTCAGAGTTGAAGACAGTAAACTTTATTTTTATTTCATTTTTATTTTATTCTTTATCTATTTTCTTATTTAAAACTTAGGATCGGAGTTATAGTATAACATTACATATGACTATTACAACTGTCACAGTTATGGTCACATGATTATGGAATATATAAAAAGTTTGTTAAAATATAAGTTTCACTTCAAGCAGATATTTGTAGTTAGTTGTGTGAAAGAAGAAAGTATACTTAGATTTGGAGTAAAAAAGCAAATATCTCAGATATCTTGGAAGTCAGTCTATAACAAGATTCTGCAGTAATGATATCATATAGCATATTCACCATATGTTAAACTTATATATAATATATAGTTTTTATAGTAGAAATGTAATTGCATACAGACTATTAGCCTAGTATATAGATAAATATATTGTATCAAAAACTCTATTGAGTTTTCTTGTATTGACTATAATAGGACCTCCTACTTTGCCTAAATTGAAGTTGGTAGCATCTACTGAAGCCCAAGATATCTATAGTCATCTTGTTTACAAGTTATATACCAAGATTCCTACAGCAACACTATTGGACTCTTTTGCACTTCCTCTCAACTCTGATATATCACTGACCAATGAGTTCTCACCATCTAGAAATGTTCTATCAAGATATCTGACCATCTGGCATCATCATTTTATAGATAAGTGACTGAATTTTCTGTTTAATATTCTACTTGATTAAAATGAACTCTTAGGTACTTAGAGTAGCTGTTACTCCCAAGAACCTCCATTCTGCTCTCTTAGAATTTCACTAGAGATGAGTTGTGTACTTAGTGATTTGAACAATATAGTCTTAGGATTTTTCTGGAGTCACAATTTCCACTGTATGTTAAGAGCACTTCACACTCACTGAGATTATCTGTGAGTAGCATGGAAGATGGATTGGGTCAGAAGAGGGGTTAGAAAGTACTACACAGATAAGATAACCTTAGTTTTAATGGAAGATAGTTGTGCTTAGCTGATTTTGTTGTATAGTCATATTTGTTAGAAAAGAATGCAGAATGTACTTAGCATAAGTGTGGTACAAATATAAGTTAATAATCAGATTAAGGAAACAGTATATGGTAGATGACATTTTTAAATATAGAACTGGTAACCAAATAATACTCTACCACTGCACATACTCTAGATTGTTAAGTACTGTGAAGAATGTTGTTCAGAACTCTATGAGATTAATAAAGAGTGCAGAGTCTGGTCTTTGGATTGATATGTGATTGGAATGAAGTGTGATCTGTACCAGGAGAGTAGAAAGTGTGCAGATGTCAGATGGTATGTAATATTACATCACCATGGTCTTTACCTAGTTGCCCTAATATTAACCAAATATAAGATTTCTCTTTCATTCTATTACTTGAGCCTAAGTTATAATACAAGTCTTTTATATGAAATGTTACAAGTATACTAACATAACACTACCTATTTAAATGATAAGTATGTCTAGACAGTAGTCTATGTTTGATCACTGCTATCTATGGCAACCTTTTAGTAGCTACTACTAACTCCTTAAGCTTAGGGTCTAACTATTTCTTCTTGACTAAGAGCAGTATTGCCTCTAGTCAAGAATGATAGAAAGTAAGAGAAAAGAATAAGAAAGCCTAATATTGGGCAGTCTTAAGAAAGAGAATTAAGTTCTAATATTACAACTCAAGCTCAAGTATAAGAGTAAAAAATAAACCTTGTATTAGGTTAATATAACAGGACTCAATTGAGCTCCTAGTACAAAGTATCTACCTTATATATGTAGGCTAATGATCTATATACAGCTATACCTAACCTACTCTAAGATTATATGTATTATATAAAAATAACATATGATAACCATACTATATGATGTTATTGTTTTAGAACCTTCTATATTTTTTCTGTATCACATGACAATGTGACTGTGACTGTGACATGTATAACCAACTTGTAACAGATGAGCAAATCTGGGAAAGTTTGCAAATATATGTCAATATGTTTCTACCTAGCAATAGTTATATAAACATTAGATATACTCTGTAGGGAAAAAGTACTATCTATACTTTCTGATAGAAGTATAGTTTAAGATGGCTCTAGTTATCCTGGTATATAATATGACTGACTAGCTAATATAAGAGAGCCAACTACTATCCTTGGAGTAATTAGGCTAAAGAAGTTTGTAATTCTTACTTCTGAGAATGAGAAAATAATATTCTTAAATAGTAGGATAATTGAGGAATATCCTCCAAGCATCTAGTTAGTCATATCATTATAGACCAGTTGGTATAAGGACCACTCAGCATTGCTTGGATAGTTATAAAATTCAATTTTATAGTTGAGACTATAAGAAAAGAATAGTGAAGAGTAAATAGCCAAGAAATGAGCTTGTCCAGAATGCACATAGATGTCTACTGCCTTTTTAGCAGAGCTTAGAGAGTCTGTGATAAAGATAATTTATTCAATGTCCATACTAGTAGCCTTGGCAATATCCAGTCTTATAACAAATAACTCAGCATCAGGAGCAGTTGTTCTACTAGCTGGAGCTTTAGAAGATAATACCTATTGTCCTAGTCTCTAGAAATGTATAGTATTCAAAACACAGATGGGATTTGCAATCACTGAGACTTGAGCAATTGCAAGAGTGGAAGAAGATATAATCAAGAAAGTTGTTAAGCAACCTACAACCTGGAGTAGTCTCAACATCAAAAGGATTGTGGTGTTCAGTGAGATTGAAAAGTGACACTTTAAACAAGTATACTAGATGTCATTTAAAAGAGCAAGCAATTATGGATAAGAGCAAGCACTCTTTGAGTTTCTGGCATTAGAAACATCAGTCCTGAGACAAGAATGCTTAACCAGCTTCTTGAGATGGAGATGAATAGGAATAAGATCTACTAGAGCCTCAATTTTACCAGTAGGTGAAGTGTAAAATACACTAGGAATTCAAAGAGCAGTCTTGGTAGGAGCTTTAATAAAGAATAAGAGTTGAAAACCATAAGTAGCAATTGGAACAACATATGAGCAATAAAGAAGCCATTTCTGGAGCAGGAGAAGGCCTCTAGTCAAATTTCCAAGTATACCCATTGCTTTGACTATAGACAATGTCTTTGTAGAGTAGTAATGAACATGTTTCTTGAAGGACAGGTGTTGATCAAAATAAAAGCCCAAGTATCTCCAATATATCTTGGGCCTGAGAGTAGGGACATTGATTGCTAAGAGGTCCAGTTCTAGACTAGAGTTATTGTATGCCCTAGAACAATGGAAAATCTCCTACTTGTTATGCTCTATAACCAAGCTAAATAAAACCATCAAGTCTGTAACTACTCTATAATGTTACAACTTAAGTCTCAAAGTGTTTAAAATGAAAGAAGAATCTTGTATTAGAGTTAATACAAGAAAACTCAATAGAGTTCCAAGTACAAAAGTGTCTATCTTATATATGCTAGACTACTGGTCCATACTACACTAACCTTAGCCTATCTTAAAGACCATATGTTACAAACTTCATTCAGCTTGTATCTCCACAACCAGTGGACTTATTTTCACAAACTAAGTTGCACTGGAAAGTCCCAAATGAGGGCTATCCATGCATATGCAGGATGTACAAAAGCAACAACAAACAACCAAGATATCAGGCCATCAGTAACTGTAAAAGTTTTGTTGACTAATATCTCATGAATGGCTAGACAGATTTGCGTGGTTGAACTTGCTTTGGGAAGTGCTCATCAAACTGTTTCTGATGATATATAGTATATCTCATAGCAATAAGTATTCATAGAGATACAAGTATATCAATATAGTAATATAATTAGTTATCTTTTAAAATTAGCCTAACATCTGCTATGACAGATAATAGCTCTACCAGATATAAGTTTTGATCATGTGATGGAAATAGCTTACACACAGACCATCACTCTTTTATATATCTCTCTCTGTATTTAAGAATTAGATCTCAGACTTAATATCATCAATTTTTATTTTTTTATCATTGTTATCTATATTGATATTCATCATTATTGTCATCATTATTGAACTTCTGAATCACTCCTAAACCTCTGAGAGTACACCTAGGGTTCAGAATCACAGATAAGTGAGTAGTTTATTTTGTGATATCATGTATATTACATATCATTGGTATATAGGATAATATTATTGTTTCAGAACCTTCTATGTTTTTCTGTGACATGTGACATATGTGTGACAACATATCATGTTATGTGACAGTTTGTGACAATCATATGTAACATCATGCTAAACTCTAATCCTAAAATCAAAATTGAAATAAAATAAAAAATAAAAAATAAAATAGAAAGGAAAAGGTTAAGTCTACTACTTTCAATTCTGACATATAGCTACTGTAAAGCTTTGGCAGTGTTGTATTAATCATTTTTATTAGTGGTTGCCAAAATATATGTTTTTTTTGAGAGATTAGAAGACTATTATCTACAAATAAGAGAATAGAAGTTTTTAATTTGAGAACTTGAGCTTTAATTTTAAAAATGCAAATAAGAGGCACAGTATAGAGTGTCAAAAGAATTAGAAACAATGCAGAATCCTGCTCTATATCTATATTTATGTCACAAATTATAGAAAGAATGAAGTTCCAGAAGTACAGGATTAACTTATCTACAAGATAGTCAGAAAACTCAACTATGCAGTCTACAAAGCCAAATTATCTAAGAATTGAAGTAAGCATACTATAATTCAAGAAAGAAAGAAATTATACAAAATGAAATGCTACTATACTAGTTTGAAGTCTTTTGGTTCAACCAGCTTGAACTAAGTATACTAGTATTCTCAGTAGACCATTAGACTATACCTCCAAGCTGGAGAGAATAAAGAATGCTCTACTTGACAGCATTAAACTAAATTTGTTTAGCAATTATCTTCTTAATAAGCTTACTAAGTATGTTAAAGAGAATAACTGGCCTAAATATCTTGTAGATATCATAAGCAGATTTACATGGCTTGGATATAATAACAGAAACCAACTTCTTGAAGTGTCTAGTCTAGTATCATGGTAATAGACATGTATTAGCTAAGAAGAAGATGTCTACAGTATAGATATTATTGGCAAGAATGAGCTTGAAATACTACCAGATAATATAGTCAGGATTTGGAGCAGAGATATTGGAACAGGCCTTTAGTGAAAGGATATCCAAGAGCAAGTGGTCCAGCTAGAGATCTTATCTAGAATTGAAAAGTCAATAGAGCAATTAGCTACAGCATTGTAAAACTAGTAGAGAACACTTTACAAGTTTGAGAGGTTATTACAAGGTTGTTCTTTGAAGTGAATAGCCTCTACTATAGACAACTTATACTGTTTGGCCTAGCTTATTAGATTCCAAGTTTGTCTGTTAGTAGATGCAATTTCAGAAATTCTATTGTCAAAAAAGTATTATTTGGCCTATTTAGTTATAGAGAAAAAAGAAAACTAGTCAGAGTATTCTCTAGTTTATTTATAAGTCTCCAGTGCAGTTTTGCACTGATTGTTTTACCACTTCTTAGACTAAGTAGTGACTGTAATTCTCTTTGCATAAGTAGTCCTATTAGAATCAAAGACAGTAGACTCTATTTATTTTTATTTTAATCTATTTTATTTTTTAGACTTAGGGTTATAGATTAGCATGATGTCATAGACTGTCACATATCTGTCATATATTACATGACACTGTCACAAGTCACAGTCACATAGAAGGTTCTGAAACAATAATATTATTCTATATGTCAATAACATATAATATATATAGTCTTTAGAATAGGCTAAGGTTAGTATAGTATAGACTAGTAGTCTAGTATATATATAAGGTAGGCACTTTGTACTTGGAACTTCATTGAGTTCTTTTGTGTAATCTCTATACAAGGTTTTTTTCATTCTCTAACTTTTGAGTTTGAATCATAACAAGTTTAGTAGTCAGTAAGGAGCTCAGAAATCACCTCAGAGAGTAAGTTGAGACTAGCAACAGAGTTCAGTGTAGCAAATTTGAGTTGAGAGAGCTCTTCTATCATAACTTAGATTTTAAGTATCAGAGTTAAAGCTGATGGACTTAAGATTATTTTATTTTCTCTTTTACTTTTATTTTTATATTAGAGTTAAAGATAATAGACTTAGTTTATTTTATTTTATTATTTTTATATCTAGGGTTAGGGGTTAGTATGACATCACATGTAACTGCTACAAACTGCCATATATCCATCATATGTTACTATTACTATTACATGACTATATATTATATAGAAAAATGTAGAAAGTTATAGAATAATGATATTATATTATATATCAACAGTATATAATACACATACTCTTTAGGATAGACTAGGTTTAGTATAACATGGACTATTAGTCTAGTATATATAAAATAAATACTTTGTACTTGGAACTCTATTGAGTTCTCTTGTATTAATTCAAATATAAAGTTCCTTTTTTAATCTTATTTTTTTTTTTTTTAAATCAACAATTTATTACATGGCACACGGTGGTAGACTGTGGTAGCTACTTCGTAACTATGTACAAGAGAAGCAAACTACATAGAGAAAAGGAAACTGAAGAGAGAGAGAGAGAGAGAGAGAAGAGATGGAGAACTAATTGAAGAGACTGAGAGGAAAGAGAAGAAGAGAAGTAAAATAAAATTTGATAAACTAAAAGTCATACCAAGATCAACTCAGGTTGACTGAGGAAACATTGTCAATAAAAGCGAAAGCTCTAGGGTTAGCACTCAAAAACATGATGAAATGACTAAGAGCGTCTCTTCTAGGATTTCAATACCCGTTATGTCTTGTACATTCATGTAGAATGTGTCTTCTTGTTTTGATAGGATAAGACCTGCAAGGACACTTGAAATCTTCGTTGGGGAAGAATCATAAACAATATTCACCTATCAGGGCATGGTTTGTGATGACTCTTGTAGCTCAAGTGCATAGCGAGTTAGAATGACCAAAGGACTGGAGCCATGGGCCCCCTTTGGTATAAGAAAGTTCAATGGTCTCGAGGTTGTTATCAACAAGGTCAAGGAATTGTCTACCTTTTCTATCTGATGCTTGAAATGTCATCCAATTTGATGTTGTTATCACTATCGACTTTTTTGTAATAGTCCCAAGAAATTTTATTTGGAAGTATGGGTATGGGCTTGAACGATTTTGAGTCTCTGTCAGCGGATTTGTGGAGTCTCCACCTGAGTCGACTAGGGCATTCCCAAAATTCAATGCGATTTTCTTAGTAGGTAGTAAAAAATTGCCTAAGTTTGTTAAGGATGACAGATGTGTGGATTTGATATGGATGGGACTTGGTATCAAATATCTTCTTGGCCATATGAATGGAGTCAGTGACGACGATGATTTTAGATATGTTTTCTTTGTTGCAAGCCTGGCTAATACCACATCTAATAGCGAAAAGTTCTGCTTCTGTACTGGTGACAAAGGCTGCGTGATGAACCATCTTGACCAAAGGTTGGTCACATATGTGGATATGCGAGACCAAAGTGGTGATGTCATTCTTGATGCCAGCATTGGATACTACAATTGCTATGTGTGGAGATAGGAAAGATTGAATAGTTATATCGTCTAGTTGTTGAGAGTGTGATAATTCATTTTTTGCTTTATTGGCTAAATTAAAAGAAATTCGGTCAGGAAAAATGTTGATTATTCTAGAACCCGGATTAAATTCTGGGTTGAGGTGTTATGGAATGCTTTGGACACTAACATTTTTCTTTTTCTTCTATCTATTTTCCTTGATTTTATATTTCTTTTCTTTTGAATTTCTTTTTCTTTTTCTTTTTAGTGACAATGAAGAGGCATGTGACATTGCAGTCACATGACATGTCACATTATGTGATGTCATAAGCCTAGAACATAGTGGAAAGATCTAGAAGATGACGTCAGGGCACATGTATACAATATGGTGGCCTTGAGTAAGAAATGAGACGGACATGAGGTTGTAGCATGGACCAGGTGTATTTAGTATATATAGGACTCTAATTTAGCAGAGACTCCTTGTTGAGTTCTCTTGTGAACTTCCCACTTGATATCCAACTTAAGAGATTTACTACTTGTATGATCATTTGTCTTTGTGATAAGTGGTTGCCACAACATGAGGGGGGGAAAGGATGGGAAAACTCTGTATAATTTGTTGTTTGAGTCCATGAGGTGTCCTTTTACAGAGATTTTCTGGCGATCAGTAAGCATGTTAATCGAATGGGGGGGAAACTTGTAACATGTATTGAGAGGATCATCTATGAGGGTTTTGATGAGATGATTCTCTAGGAGGGCGGTGGAGTGAAGCTGAGATCTGCTTGTGAGTTTGTGTAGATGGAGCTTTATGGAGATGAGTTCCATGATAGCTTTGAGTCCTTCTGTAGGCGACGTTTTGAACGCTCCTAGTATCCAAATGGCAGCTCTTCTCTGTATTTTCCCGAGGATTTTCATGGAGTACGAGAGGGGGGCTTTGTTGTAGAACCATAATTGGAATCTGTATAGTGCTATAGGTAAGATGCAACACCTGTATAGTAGGCGTTTCTGAATTGGATTGATTCCTCATGTCGAATTCCCAAGAAGCTTCATGCATTTGACTGTAGAGATGGCCTTGCTTGAATAAAAGTCGATATGTTGGTGGAATGTGAGCTTTCGGTCGAATATGAACCCCAAGTATTTCCATGAGTTTTTGGGGTGAAGAATTGGTTCTCCTAATGGTAAGAGGTCGAGAGGAGGGGGATTGAACATTCCATGGGATCTGTTAAAATGAAACATTTCAGTTTTTGAATGTTCGATGTTAAGTCCAAACTTGTCAAGGAGACCGGATAGTACATTGTAACTACAGAGAAGTTGTGAGTTCAAAACATCAATGGATTTGTTCTGAGAGATAAAGAGACCGTCATTAACAAAGGATATGAGAGAGACAGGAATGTTAAGGATTTTTAAACGCTTTTCTAAAATATATAGAAGAGGAGAGAGATAGAGTACAGACAAAATAGGGGATAAAGCAGACCCTTGGCCAACTCTCACATTTACTTCATACATCGGTGAGGAAAATTCATTCCACACATAATTGGTTTTCCTTCTGACTAGATAGTCCTTGAAGAAAGAAGTGACTTTGGGATCGAGGCCCACTTTCACGAGAGAGTGAGTGAGAAGATGATGATTGAGAGATGGGAAAAATTGAGCAATGTCGAAGGCTAGGATACTAGTAGTTTTATTCTTGACCTAGCCTGATTGAATAACATGAGTAAGCGCAATTCCAGTATCTGTAGTGGACTTGAACTTGAGGCTACCTAATTGACTGGGATGAATGAAATTGTTTTTGACAACGTGGAATTGGAGTCTTTTGGCAATCACCTTCTCGATGAGTTTGCCGATAGTGTTGAGGAGGACAATGAGATGGAAAGATTTGGGGTTGTCGTAAGCTGGCTTGTTTGGCTTAGGAATGATTACCATAGATGATCACTTGAAGTGATTGGGCCAGTGTCCCAAGTTGATGCATGCATCCGTAATGTTGATGATGTGAGAAAGGCATACATCTTGTTTTAGAATGACTTTGAGGTGTCACCACGTAAGCTTGTCAGGGCCTGGTGCTGATGAGTTATTGCACTTGATTAGGGCTTGTCTGAATTCTTCTTTCGAGAATGGGACCCAGTTTATGGTGGGTTTGGATCTTAGCTTGTTAAGGACTTCTGTATTAACCTGACGATAGAGTGCAGTGTTAAATGTGGCATGAAGAGCATCCCAAAGGCTTTCTGGGATGAGACACAGTTGGCCTTCATATTTAATGGCTTCGGTTGCAGGAAGTTTGCATTTGTTAATCCAATTTATCAACTCCCATGAACTATGGCTCTTATCTGCTACTTCTCGAATCTTCATGTCAAAGAAGAACCTTTTTGTGTTTTTCATGACTTTCTTGAATGTTTTCCAACCGTCCAAACTTCTTGACGCTCTATAGTCAGTGAGGGCCTTGTTGCACTCGTCTGTCCACCACTTTTTGGAGTATTTTATGATTCTCATTTGTTTCATGTTTTTGTTTCATGCTTGGTTGACTAGCGAATTGAGATTGTTGACCGTGTATTCGAGACACTCCTTGTTAGCGATATTGGAAGTGTCAAGGTTTTTGAAGGACGAAATAACCTCTTCAATGAATGCAATTTCCTATTCACTTTTTTGCTGAACTGAAAGTTTTGAGGTATTAATGATCTCATCCACAATGGGAATGGCAATGGATAAGGGTGCATGGTCAGACGTAAGCCGCCATTCCGGGTGAATGGAGTACTGGTTGATTTCACTTGATCTGTATTGGAGGAACATAAGGTCGATAGTCGAATTAGCTTCTCCTACCGTGTTGGAGTACCTAGTGGAACAAGAGTTAGTAGGCGACGAAAGAGCTAAGTTGAACGAGTCAGTAATAATCAAAAGATTGTCACTAATGGATAAATGATGGGGAAAGGAAGAGTCCTATAAGCTATCCCTAATATTAAAATCACCTATCATGACAAGTACGTTATCTATGTTGACCTCGATATCCTTAAGATATTTTAAGGCCGAGTGGGACGAGTCCGAATAAATGTTTATGATGAAGTATTGGATGTGGTCATTGGTAAACAACATAAGAAGAATGTCAGAGTGATTAATAATGTCAGAACGTAAAGAGAAACAAAGAGGAGAGAGATGGATGTTAATGTATGCTATGATCCTAGAGGAAGTCACTTTGTTCATGGGGGTAATTGCGAAGAGTGACCAATTGGGGTGGTGGACAGTTCCTATGAAGTTTTCACCCTTGCTATTCACAGTGCTGGGAACTTGGCAGATGACAGACCAAGGTGGTTCTTGGATGAGAATTATGTCGAAGTGTGACTGAGTCTTGAGGATAATGTTGACTATGAGATAGTTCTTGCAAATGTTTTGCGAAAGGATTTTGAGGTTTTTCAAAATCATATTTTCTGCTTGCTGCTCTCCAAAGAGCAAATCGATTTGACCCTGTTGTCACAGATCTCAGCGTATTTCTTTTGGTGCCATTCTCTGTTAAATTAATGCCTCCAGAATGGGCACTGGTTGGAGTCGGCTTGGTAATCGCCCCTACAATTAGAGCATTTGAATGAGTGAGGGCATGGTTCACCTTTCTTTGTCTTGAGATATGGTGGGTTTGTCTTCTCATTCGCTTTGCAGCACCACCCAAATTCATGGTGGTTCTCGGATTTGTGTGGACCGTTGCACTTGACATACTTGGAACCTTAGATTCTGCAAGAAAAGGTTGTGTGTCCCCACCTCCAGCAGTTTTTGCATTGGAGCACGCCCAGGTTCATGTTAGCCCCTCTGATAGTAATGGTATACTTGCCAACATTAAAGCACCAATTGATGAGGCACTTAGCTTTGCTTCTACTCTGATAGTCCCAAATGTCAATCCAGACAATTGACATATCTGACTTAGGCAATACTTTGATAACCCTTGGTCTAGATGTAAGTTTGATATCATCAAATATCTGGTTTTGTTTCAGGATAGTTTTGACGTCGCTGGCATTGAGGCGATCCTGAGTCTTGCCATTTGGGAAGAAGGGAATACCAATGATCTTGAGATACAATTTTGATTGAGGGAGGCGAGGTTTCTCAACCTGTAGCTTGTTGATGTCTTCAGATTTCTTTATGTATTGACTTATGATTTGGAGATCAGACTGAATAGCGACCTTGTTGGTGACGATCACTAGGCCAATGGGGTTGGATCTGATGAAGTTCACTGCAACTTCCAATTTGGCATTCCTGAGAAGCCTGTTGATATTAGTAATATGAAACGCAGAATTTTTAATGAATGAATTGTTGTTGTCATTGCTCATGGGAACGATTACTTGTTTCCTTGATAGCCCTTTTGTAGTCATCTGGATATGGGGTTTGGGCTTTGGGTTACCCTTGATGATGTCGTTAACCCAGTCAATTTGATTTGCTTTTAAGGCTAGGAAGGACTCTTTAATCTTGAGCACTTCGGAAGTGCTTGCTATTTGTCTTAAAGCTTGGGTGTATGACTTGGTCGGCTTCGTAGAGTTCATCGTGGTTTTGTTTCCTTTGAAATATTTTGAGATTGTGTTGATCTCAGTCTTGGATTTAGCTGGGAGCGGAGGAGGAGGAGGAGAAGCTTTCTCAATAGAGATGGGGACCAGTTTGGCAATTTCTTTCTTGTTGTTGTTTTTGTTAGGTGTAACTCTCGGAGTGAATTTGAAAGATATTTTCTCTCTAAGAGTGTTAGTGTTATTGTCTGTATGGAGAGCATCCCATTTAGCCTCATATACTGATGAGATAAAATTTCAGGTGACATTGCCCATGCCATCAAAATCCTTAAGATCATCAACTCCTTTACCATTAACCTGTTTGTTGGCGATATATTTCATCATGAAATTCAAGGAGTCTTTGATACTCTTTGAATCTAAAGCAAAATGTTCAATCAAACTGTGAAGTGAACTGGGGTGAAAAGATCTGCTCCAAAAGTCTGGCTCCATAGAAGCATGTGGGTTGTAAGAAAGCTGTATGTTAATAATACTCTTCTCATGTGATGCATGTGTTGGAGAAGCCTCATTGTTACTACTCATGAGCCTCATGGGATCTTGTTGGTCAGCCACCTTGCTGGTGCGCAATGTCTTCTCTTGCTCTGTCTCATAGGACAATTCAGGAGTTATATCTCTGCTTGTGGATTCATAATTCATCTTGTCATCTATTCTATCACAGTATGGTGTTGCCCGACCAGAAGATACCATCGAGGATTCTCTGGAAAGGTTTAAAGCAGTAGTAGGGGTTCTCCCTCTTACCTTGCAGTTGTTAGCAGGTACTTGTCCTATAGAAATGTCCATCTCTGTACGGTTTAAAGAAGACACAGTTGGTAATGCTAGAGCTTGCAATTTAGACGTTGTTGAAGAGCTGAAAGTAGAAGAAAGGAATTTATTTGCTATATTTCCAATAGGCGCTACCATATAAGATGGTGGTAAGAGAAAAGAAGTGATGTTTTTTGATCTTACTCTTAGTCTTAAGTAATATTAGTGATGATTTAATCTATATGAAAATTTTACATTGACTATCTAATTAGTACTACTAATTGTGAACCAAATGCTTTACAACAAAAATTAATACAAAAATTAATAATAGATGATATTATTAAATATAATGTCTTATCCTCAGATATAGAAGTATATATACAAAATAGTGATGGTTTGTGTACAAGCTATTTTCCATCTGTTATAGCAAATGTTAGGCTAATTTTAAACAGTTTGATGAGCACTTTCCAATACAAGTTTAATTATAGGAATACATTCAGTTGTTTTTAAGAAAATAGCTAATGAAACTTATAGTTACTGATAGTCTAATATCTTAGTAATCTGTTATTACTTTTATATACCCCATATATGTGCAAATAGCCCTTATTTGGGACTTTCCAGTGCAACTTGATTTGTGAAAATTAGTTTACTTGTTTTGAAAATACAAGTTAAATGAAGTTTGTGATAGAATAGCTCTTTCAGAAGCACTTCTTCTCAGTTAACACTGCTGTAGGGGCTATCAACAAGCTTGAAGGGATAGTATATTACTAAGAGACCTACACAGTAGACTTTCTAACAATACTTTTTTACATTTATAAGTATCCTTTCAGAGATTTTTTTAATTATATTTATATTCTTGTTTCTATCTCTTTTATAGATTTCTGATACTGATATTATTCTCTTTGAATTCTTTAGCACACAGTTAAGAGCTAGTATTATATAGTTCTTGTTGTACCCTAGTAATAACCTGTCACATAATTATCCAAATACATCTGATCTATCCAACTATATTACAGATAAAATTTCCCTAATATCTAATCTGCTCCAAAAATCTGTGAAAGAGGATATTTTCCTAGTTTACTCATACTCTTCCAGTATAGATCTATCTGGTTCCAATTTATGTCTAATCACTCTATAACTGGTTATATAATTTCTTATAATCTTCATAGAACTCTAGACTTCATATATTTAAGATGCCTAAATACTCTGTAGTTTTTTAGCTTGAAAATCAACTAGTATAATATACTGTTTTAGATACTCTTACTCAGAAGTCCAACTTCTCTCATGTTCTGCTTTTTATTAATATTCTCTTTCTAAATATGACCATCACAATATGTAGAGGTATAGCAAATTTGCTAAAGTCAAGATTATCTAAGATCTGCATTCATACACATCAGATAATATTCCTATACTCTTTTAATATCTTCCATAATATTTTCATAGATAGTTTTCTCTTTTGGACATGTTCCTTACCTAATCCCAAGATTGTTATCTGCAGTTTTATAACAAGTTCATAAATAATATTAGAGTGACTAGAGGAGTCTATGGTGTTTATATGGACTTTAATAACTTCTAAGAAGTTCTAAGAGAACAAAAATTCCTAGAGGTGACAACTATTCTAAGTACTACTAGGATACATTCTAATCTGGTGAAATAGTATAGATATAACCAGGAAATAATAGTGACTGGTTGGTTAGGGATCCAGATAGAGGAATTACAGAGAAAGAAAAAGAGCTCATAATAATAAAAACTAGAGAAGAGTAGTACTAAGACATTGAGGCTTATAACTCAATGTTTGACTACAGAAAGTAGCAGTGTTGGTCTGATGAAGATTATAGAGTTTGGCAGAAGAGGAGTATTGACTATAAATGAATGAGAAGACTACAGGGTTCAGTCATGCTTGGATACTTAAACTTCAGTTGATGGTAGATCTCCTAGTATTTATATTTTCTTCTAAATTACTATATCTCAAATCAATGGTAACTGGGCAGAACTTAATAGCTAAAAACTCTATTGTATAAATGAACTATATAGCTCTGTGTTAGAATTGAAGATAGTAGACTTTACTTATTTTTGTATTTTTATTTTATTTTATTTTTCAGACTTAGAGATAGGGGTTGGCAGCCAATATAGCAATGGATGTTAATAATAACTTTATCAGGGGGAGGTCAAACTCTTCCAGCAAAGTGAGTTCTAGAAGTGTGTTGGTGTTGCCTTTTCTATTCCATACCATCAAAGGATAAAAACTAACAATGATTTTTCTAATGAGGAGATAAGAAAACTAATTGACAGTTTCCAGCTGTTATACAAGGACAAAAACAATACAGGTAATTCTGTCAGGAAGATGACTGTTTAGGGTTAACTCGATAGAGTTTCAAGTCTACTACTGGGCTAGATTCCAGTAACATATCCAAAACAAGGCTCTAGCCCTTAAGAACACAACCTTAACACATGGTAAGGGTTTATCCCCTATTGACACTAACACAAGTCAGTCAGATGACATAATCAACATTCAAATCACATATGATGTAAATCAACCCATAAAATCAGAATGTTAGAATAGTATGTTTCAACCAGTTTCCCTTCATGGTTTTTTAGAACACCTCTTGTCTAACTCCAAGAACATCAAAAATTTTTTGAATCATATTGCAAAATATATCAAAAATAAAAAGATCAATACAAATAAATCTAATGAGGTTCCTGAACTTAAGGGCATAAGCAAAGCAGTATGGAAACTCATTTCAGCTATCTATAGTTTAGAATGAGATCTGCTTTTTGCTGACAAGAATAACAATTTGTTTAGATAGAAAATAGCATTCAAATGTACCCCTAATATCAACCCAATGAAGAATGGGAAAAAAAAGGAAAAAAGTCAAGACAAACTGGTGAGCATTAAAAGACTGCTGCTATCTATCCCAGCTAAATCACTTAAAGAAGTCAAAGAAATTTCAAAATTCTTTAAATTGAACAATTCTTCTAATGGAAACAAGATAATCAGTTCAGAAAACATATCTAAAAACAACAGTAAATCATATACCTAGGTATCAAACCTAGGAAACAACATAAGAGAAGTCCTTAAAATTAAAGACTCTTTTCCACAACTTCTTGCTAATAAGATAGAAAACATTCAAAAAATCATCAAAGGTGAGGATAAGTCTAAACCTAAACTTATCATGACTATAAAAGGCCCATCCAGGAAACAGGTTATTGTTCTGATGAATAATGACAACAAGAAGAGTTTCATGGAGGATAGCAGTAACCATGTTACTAATCTTAACAGAGCTTTAAAGAACATCAAGTCAAATATTTTGGTTGACTTTATCTGCCAAGAGCAATTAGGGGTAACTATTGTCACAAACAAAGTAGTCATAGCTTTAGACTTTCAAACTATTAAGAAGTATATCAAGAGTGCTAACTATATTGAAGCTGATGAAGTTGAAGTCCCAAGACTTCCTCAATTGAAGTCATATCTCAAGATCATAAGCATTCCATACCTAAGAAAAAACACTCTTACTCCTATCACCTCAAACACAGTTAAAGATATAATCAAGAAGAATTATATCTTTAACAATATCATATTGGCATCAAAATATTGTATAATCAGAGTTTCTCCCAAATCAGATATGGCCATTATTTGGATTGATATCTGGGATGTTCAAAGTGGTAACAAAGCTAAAGAACTAATTAACAGGTGCTTCAATATTGGAAGCTACATTGCAATAATCAGAGGTATGAATATGAATCCAGGAGTTCTTCAGTATAAGAACTGCTGAAAGTTGATCTCTTTATGCAGAATTCAAGGTGCAAAGTATGTTAAATACAATGGCCTCCATAAATCTGAACATTATTGGCACTTTGCTTGGTATTGCAAAGTGAATCCCAAAACTAATCATCCTAGGCTTGAAATAAAACAGTGTGAACTATGCTCTCACACCTTCAAGTGCTCGAACTGCCAAAGCAATCACCAGGCAGACTCCAATCAATGTTCATCCTGGTGATATCAGTTTAATCAGAAATATTACTTAAAGAAATACCAAAAGCTTCATGAAAACAGAAAATAGTCAATTCATTCATTTATGAATTGTTATAAGATGAGTGTGTGGATAGACTTTAGGGTTAGGGTTAGTGGACAGAAATAGAACAGTAGTAATTATTAGTCTACAATGGAGGAAGAGCACATGATCTGGAAGTCATGTGTTAAAGTAGTCTAGAGC
>Ga0157363_1000855_pt1 | contig 24331 bp, 18 predicted proteins | sample AttsexASBM1_FD_111477 | JGI IMG/M metagenome (GOLD analysis project Ga0157363, IMG submission 111477) | Fungus gardens microbial communities from leaf cutter ant in Ribeirão Preto, State of São Paulo, Brazil - Atta sexdens ASBM1 | ecosystem: Host-associated > Fungi > Mycelium > Unclassified ... | reverse complement strand
TGTGATATAGCAATATAAATGCATTTTGTAATATAATATACTGACATAAATGTATATAATAGAAGAGAGAGGCATAGAAAACTGAGTTTCTAAAATTTTATTTATATTACTTCTTTATTTCAAACTTTTATTTTTGAAGGAAAATACATGTAAAATAATCTATTAAGAAAAAAATTCAGGCAGTTTATTCAAATTTATATAAATATAAATTATTTTTTAAACTTTCTTATAAATGGATAAACTTTCTTTCTATATTTATACATGATAAAATAATAAATTTATATATATAATCAGAGATTTACATGAAAATCTCCTTTTACAGGAAAACTAATAAAAATAAACTTACCCATATCGCACATTGCTTCACTGACTAATCCATTCTCCCTCAAATAATTTCTCTCTTCCATATCAACTACTCTGCGTTTGAGATCAGGATATTTGCGCTTAAAAGACTTTACGCCAAGATACTGTGATATTTGTTCTTGTATCATAAAGGTTTCACCCTTTCGATCCAGTGGCCATTCATATTCTGCTATTTTATCAACAGTGAAAGGTCCTTCATCGGGATCAAAATTAATCTCCATTCTTCGGTTTTTTACTTTGACTTTTTCGGACTCCGTCGTAGCAGTGCTTAGAACACTACCTTGCGATTCTTCATTTATTATTGTTTCTGAAGCTGTAAAAAAAATTAATTTCTCTATAGATAAATACATTCTAATTTTTCATATAAGTTTCTGCGGATTCACTGAATGAATAAAAAAAATATTTTATTTAGTTTACATAATTTTTACAGCTTTTTCTTATATATTTTTTATATTTTAACATTTAATATTATATTAGATATAAATATAATAAAAGATTCGTACTTTATTATATATTGCATTAGTAAATTTAGTATATTCCTTATATTTTATTATATTTAATATTTTTTCTTAATTTGACACATTTGTGACATCCCAAAAAATATTTTTTATAAATATATGTACAAACACACGAACATAATGCATATATATATATATATATATATATATATTTATATAGATGATATACGAATTAATATGAGCGTTTTTAGCGCTGCTAAACACAACATGATTACAACACATATTGCAAATAAAAAAAATAATGTACACTGTCTCATATTTGAGCACATTATTACAATTTCGTATTTAGTTACTTGAGAGATATCTTATGCCACAAGAAAAGATCTATTTTTAGCCAGCTTGAAGTTTTGGATGTGTACCAATACATTCAACCAACTCAACTCTTCAACTAAAATAAAAATATTTTTTCTAGAGATTCATTCTTTTAAAAGCAATTATGTATAATTATATTATTAATATAAAAATTATATTATTTTAATATAATTCCATTTACATATTACAAATAAATACTATTAATGAAAATATAACTAATTCTTTATAAAGTTACATTTTTAATCAGATTTTAATTAAACACAAGAGTTAGAGATTAGTTTTTCAATATAAAGATTTTATACAAATAAAAAGTATAAACAAGAAAAAAGAAATAGATAAATAGAAATACAATCATATAAATATCAATGTAATATCAATATATACAAAAAAATATTAAGTTATATTATTAAAATATACTAATACACTCTCTATAGAATATATCTCTATACAATATATAACAAAATGTAAAATAAAACAATGAAATAGTACGTTAAATCACTATATTAATTATGACTGTTTATTATTTTTAACATTGCATAATATTTATTTATTGTATTACAATAACAATATATATGTGTTAATATTAATGTAAATACATACTTGGTGCTGGTATATTTCTAGCTGGTGTTTGGGACCTTGAGCCGGATTCGGCGCTCATTCTTGTTTCTTCATCGATCACTTGTACCGTCGACACTGTTTCACCTCTAATGGCTGTTGAATCTGCTTGCTTCTTTGACGTTGGCGTCAGCCAATTCGAATGTCCGGGAGGTACAGGTATCTCTTTAATCCCGTCTGACATCTTACCTTTATTTTCAGCATGTTTTGCTGCTGACTTCTGCGTTTTCTCAGAGACGATTTCTAAGGTCGGTTTTTTAGGCTGTTCGTCAACTTTCGAGACCAATGGACTCTGACTCGTAGATGCCTTCTTCGCATCTTCTTGAACATCCGACAACCTGGCAGGGTCTAATGTCACGATCTCAGAGTTCGAGGCTTTACAATCTTTTTTCCCCGCTTCTTTGCGACTTAATGTGGAACTCATACTTTTACGATCTATGGGTGGTTGTTTCAACGCTTTGTACAGTTGTTCTGACGATTTTCGAAGTGACTCTTGTTGTGCTGGTGTTTCGTCTATAGTAATGACAGCCATTGTCGAAGCTTCTATAGCGTCTAAATCTTGATCTACACGAGCCTTCTTTCCAACTTGAGGTTCCACGTTATCTAGTTTGCGTTTACCGCGACCTAGATACAACAAAGAAAAAATTAATATTTCCTGTTAAAAAAAAAAATGATTGAGATATTAAAATATAAATAGATATTGGAGTGGAAATTATGTCTTTTTTCTTCTATTCATTTTTTTCTATAAAATTATTTGTTGACTGTATAGTCTCATTATACTCTGTATCTTTTTGTTCTTCCTATCCCTTTTTCAATCAATTTCGCAAAAAGATGATGCAGACATTTCCTATCAGAGAAAATTTTTCAGTGTAATTTTGCTATTATTTTTAAATTTTTACATATCTACATATCTATATATATCTATATATTTCGACCCTTGATTCGAATCCTCTTCAGTATAATACAATAAATAGTGTCAATTATCTTTATTATACATAATATAATGAAATATAAACGCAGATAACTAAATAATCTTATAAATGTATTGAATCATTCTATAATCAGATTAATTGATGAACGTAAGAATATTAGATCGGTGATATTGCGCATAATTCCTCAAATATATTTAGCCCAATAATAGAATGATATCAAACTGGCAAATTTACTAAATAATAAAACAATATGTTTTATTAAACATTTATTAAAACATTATTATATAAAATAAATTTTAAAGATAATCATCAAACTTAAATGTAAATGTGTGGAATATATTTGAAACACTGTCAGACCAAGAGCTAAGAATGTAATGAGTAATACAGAAGTAAAGACAGTAATATAGAAATGTACGATCAAGAAGAGAAGAAAGCAACAAGTCATAATAAATAAAAATATGTAGAGTCTAAAAGTCCGTGTCATTTTATAAGTTTTAGACTATTCGTCTGTTTATATATATGTATCATTTCTAAAATTAGTCTTTTCTGTAAAATATGACCTCATAAAAAATGTTGATATTGTCCCAGTCGAAACCGTGTGAATTTTCCAATCTATGCTCCGTAATCACAAATCGTTGTGTCGTATTCCAATGTGATTTCTATGCTCGTTAATTCTCTTTTTTAAAATTCTACTTGTTTGTCTTACATAAGACGCATCACGATCTTTGCATTCAATTTTGTAAACTACATTAATATGTGACATAATGGGAAGCTTATGCTTAAATATTTTAATGAATTCCCATGATTTATTAATGTGTTTATATGGCATATTAATGTCAGGAATCTTAAAACATCTTTTTGTTCTTTCCGATATTTTGGATAAAAATGGTATAGTAAAATATTTCGTTTAATACAATAAATTATATATACATTGTCATCTTGTGTCGGCTCATAAAGGTATTTTTCAATATTTATTGATTTATTTCGATTGAGTTTAGAATTCTTCTTATATTTATGATTTATCTTGATTTTCTATTGAACTATATAAGTTCATTGAAACATTTTTTGCATCTCTAAAATTGCTCTTTATATAGATAAGAATCTTCTTATGGATTATTAAAGAATCTATTTTTTTTTAATTTAATAAATTAAGTAATAAATATAATTAAATTATAAATTAATATATTAATTAGATGTATCATAGAATAATTAAAATAATTAAAATATTTAAAATAATTAATATGTTAAATTTATCGCGTCAATGATAATTTATCTCATATTTTTTTATTTACAATTTTTAACTATCTTTAACTATAATGTTTCAAATGTAAATATAATATTTAAGTACTTTCGCGAATACTTTATAGCATAGTTATTTTTCTATTTCTCGCAATGTGAATCTATCAATTTCTAAAATTAAATACTTACACTTTACTCACGTATTAATATTAATTATAAAAGAAACTGACCTCGTCCTCTACCTCTTTTAGGCGGAGCGTAACTCTTCTGGTTTCTGCAGGTTCTCTTAGGTCTCTCATTTTCCCTGTGTTCGAATTGTTGCGCAGGAACTTGCTGCATTTCGTCCAGGGCTAGGGGATCTCTGGACATCAGCATTTGTGGAGACTGCTGAACTTGTGCCGCGGGATTTCTTCGTGGTCTTCCTCTCTTCTTTGGAACCTTGATATCGGCTATTCTGTTAGGAGTCACTTCCTCTATAATGACAACATCTTGGCTGGAGTTCGAATTTTCGTTGACAATTATCAGTTCTGGACGATGTTCGATGATCTCGCAATCCGACAATCCACCTGGTGAATTTTTGCACGTATCCTTAAACTTGTCAGAAGCACTGTCTGGCCGCACTTGTGTGATACTGATTTCCTGGTTGATCACATTCATCTGCTGTCGACTGATTAGACTCGTTTTAGGATCGAACAACAGTTGCTGCTGTTGCTGTTGCTGTTGTTTCTGATCCCGACACAATACTGGTTGGATGGTAACCTCCGGCAAGATCTGTGAGAGTTGCGTCTCCAGCTTAGATTTTTTGTTCTCAACTGGGGAGATCGTTACATCTTTACGCTTGGGCGATATTTCGATTTGCTGTTGGACATTTTCTGCTGGTTGCTTTCTGCTCTGCACCTGCACTGGCTCAATCGTCAGTTCAGAACGATTGCTCTGCAGAATAGACGGATGGTGACTGCTAGTCTTGAGGATTTTCAATGTGGATTCCTTATGCGCTGCAGCGTGCTCTATATACCTATGAGAAAAATTCATTGCTGCATCCAGAGCTGCTGGATCCTTACCTTTGGGCATGGAGGACTCTCCGTGATTATCGCATGCTACAATAGTTGGGTGACCAGTTTTGGACAATTTGATCTTCATCTCCAGCGGCGATTCGGCGGTATCTCTGCGTCTCTGTTGCTTGTCTTTCTTCTCGGAAGAACTGGAAGGTGTCTCAACTACAGAAGCATCACCTGACTTGAATAGTTTGATCTTCATCCCGAGAGATGAATCGCCACCTTTTGAATATTCCGTATCAGACACACGAGTAATCTTATTTTGATGCTCTTCAGCTACAGCCTCGCTCTGCACAATAGAAGCATCACCACTCTTGGACAGTTTGATTTTCATACCAAGTGGAGATTCTGTTCTCTTTGATGCTTCTGCCTGACTCTCCCGTAATCTTGAATCTTCAATCGATTCCGTTTTATTAGAAACAATCGATGTATCCCCAGATTTGGATACTTTGATTCTCGGAATGCCACCTGTTGATGATTCGGAGGCTTGGAATATCTCTTGCTCCTCGGCAACATCCGGCGAGCCTGATGATGTTGCTTCGCCTGTCTTCACCTTGATCTTGATTCCAGAAGATTCAGACGTTTTCACAGTGTCTTGCGATATTTCAGATTTGTCTTTGTATTTTATTTCTTTAACATCATCTATGACCTCGGAATGTATAATAGATGCATCTCCGGTTTTGGATAACTTTATCTTCATACCAAGTGGTGATTCAGTGCGCTTAGGTGGATCGGGTATCTCCAATTTATCTCTTGTATCTTCAGCATTGTCTACAGAAATAATAGATGCACCACCTTTACACTTGGATAGTTTTATCTTCATTCCGATTGGAGATTCGGTTCTTTTCGGTAGTTCCGAATAATCCTGCTTTTCCTTTATCTTCGTAAAGTCTTCAGGAGTATCCGGAGATACGATAGAAGCGTCACCGGTCTTTGACAGTTTAATTTTCATGCCAATTGGAGAATCGGTTCGCTTTTGTGTAATTTCCTTATGCTCCTCTAAAGATTCTTGCCTATCAGTTTGAATAATAGAAGCGTCACCAGTTTTGGAGAGCTTGATCTTCATGCCGATCGGAGATTCTGTTCTTTTTGGGCTTCCTTGTGGTATCTCTAATTTTTCTTTATGCTTTGTAAGAGATTCTTTGATATCCTGTTGCCTGGAATCGGAGATGATCGAAGCATCTCCAGACTTGGATAGCTTTATCTTCATACCGATCGGAGAATCCGTTCTTTTCGGCTCTTCAATTTTATATTTTGTTTCCTTTGAATCATCTAGACTTTCGTGTTTCTCTGTACCCACGATTGAAGCGTCACCGGATTTGGATAGTTTAATTTTCATGCCGATAGGAGATAACGACGATGTGTTGTCAGTGTGCCACTGATTGACTTCGTCCAGATTCTCGTTAGATATTATAGAGGGGTGGCCTCCCTTCGATAACTTCAATTTAATCTTTCCTAACTTCTGACCCGGACTATCGTCCGGATTCGGCGAATTCGTAGCTGATCGAATCTTTGGACTCTTCGGCGATCGCGGTTCACTGCAGTCCGTGATCGCCGATTTTGCAATCTTCAGGATTATTCTTGGCGAACCGACATTCTCGAAATCTGAGTGCTTCTCAGAGTCTTTACGTGGCATATCGGCGCCTTTCGATTCAATCTTGTCAATCGATTTTGGTGATTCCAACATCCTCGAGTACGCGATAGTTCTCGCGTCCTTCGGTATGAGAAGATTATCGTTAGGACTAATGGAAGATTCCAACACTTTAGCCGAATCCAGAATAGGTATTTCGATCTTCGGTGGTTCCATCAATCGTTCTTCCAATATTGACATTCCTGAAATCAGCTCACTTTCCGGAATACTTTCTGTGAGCAATGATTGAATGGTTACAATTTCTTTTCCTTCGTGTAATTGTTTCACACGTGTGACTGTTTGTGTATTCAAGGAACTATCTGCGACAGAAGCCGTATCAGACGACGTCTTCGAATATGTGCAAGCTTCTGTCTCATTTATCTCTTCTTCGGTGTCCTTCACAATGATACTGGGAACGTTTTGCATTTGCGTTGCGAATTTCCGCTCGTTTTCCAACTTAGCAGCCTCTGATATGATCTCGGCTTCCGAGATGGAAATAGCATCCGCAGTGTCTTTCAGATGCTCCAATTCGGATTCGGCGTTCGCATAATTATCAATTTCATCGGACACGTAAAGCTCCGCGTTTGCCTGCTTCGTTATATCCTCGACGACACTCTCCACCATTTTTGGTGACAGTACCAGAGAGTCTATCGTCTGCTCTTCGGATTCTTGTAAGAATTTTACCGCAGACTCTAATTCAGAGATTTCCGAACTCGACTGCGAATTCTCGATGACGATAGGAGTATCAGCATGTTGGGAAAGATTTTCACTCACGCCCTCCAGCAAAATATCCTGCGACAATTCCAGCTTCGCTTCACTTTCCTCCAAATCGACTGTCTCTAATCGGTTGCTCTCGAAATCCATGTTCAAATCATTCTGTTGCAAATTGCTGTCCGTTTCAAGAGATTCTTCTATTATCTTTTCGTTATCCGCCGTCTCATTTACCGTACTCATGTCTTCGTTCATTTTTAAGCTACTATCCTCGTTTTCGGTAATTTTATCATTACTTGATATGTTGATATTAGCTTCGCTCATTTCATTATCTCTGTTTGTCAAACAACTAGCAATCACGTTTGTTATGTAGTCTGAATTTTGCGTCATGGTTGCTTCGCTTTGATTTGCTTGATCTAATAACAGATCCATATCAATATTTTTATTTACTATTTCTTCCATTAGGACTTTATCTTCAGTTTTTATATCCTTTAATGAAGAGTTTTCGTTGTCCGACATAAGAGTTATATCCAAAAGTCCCTCTAAAGTGTCTATAGTTTGAGCTGGAGTATCTATACTTTCCGAATCTTGAGACAGTTTCTCCGTTGATTTTTCGGCATTCAGATTTTCGCTCGAGCTTTCGTGTAATAAAGAAATATCAATTACATTCGATTGTACCTCTTTTAAATTGGCATCAGTGGCTTCATCTATGATTGATTTCACATTCTCCTCGATTATCGGTGTTACATTATCATCGATCGATTCTTTCGATTCTACAGATATTTTTACAGGTTTTTCGCCCGATTTTTTATCTTCATCATCTTGTAAATTGATATCCTTTTGATTTGTCCGGATATCTACTTCTGAAATTATCAATTCCAAATCTGAATTTATTTTATGACTTTTTTCTTTTTCAATTTCTTTAATTTCCTCTTCATTTAATTCTGATACTTTTATTGCTGTCTCATTCAACGATATCTCAGTAATATTTTTCATGACTGTATCTTCTTTCTGTATTTTATTGCACACGTAATCTGTTACATCATCTTCTGAAACAATTAAATTTTCAGTCAATGATGAATTTGTATCATTCTCTAATAATACATTAGCAGATGTGTTTTCCGAAGTTAACTTAGTTTCTATCTGCACAGATGAACTAACTTCTTTTTGAATACATTCAGGTTGATCAAGCGTTTTCTCTGATTTGTTTTTCATTGAAGTTTCATCTTCATTCTTAGAGAGTGATATCGCTTCAGATATCTTCCTTTCTACATCCTCTATTTCTTCAACTTCAAATTTGCTTATATTTTCAATTATGTTACTTGAATTATCACACGAGATTGGAGCAGAATGTAATTCCTCGAATTTATTAGATGCAGTATCATCAATTTCAGATTTTTCTGACATAAAAGGAAATTGTTTAATAGATTTGTCATACTCAACTGGAGTAAATGTTTCATCTGTTTGCCCAAGAACATCTTTTTGCATGCAAACATTTGTTTTTTCAGAATCATTAATATTAGTTGAATCATTTTGTATTGTTAAATTTTTAAAGCACAAATCTGAATTTTCTTCATTTAACAAATGATTATCTATAGGTTGTGTATCCATTACATTCTTTTCTTCAATATCTGGATGATTTGTTGATATATCTTCATTTAAAATTAATTCTTTATTAGCTGTATCTGATGCAGTTTGAAATGTATTTCTATTCATTGGCACAGATGTTTTCTTGACTACATCCATATTATCTTGAGTATTGGAAGTTGTAGCAGTTTTTTCAATCTCTTGTATAAAAGCTGTTTCTTGAGAATCATCATTAATTTTAGTTTTTACTGAAATATCGTGTGTTTTCTGACAAATTTTATTAATAACATTTGCTTCCTGAGAATTATTATTTTTACTTGTCACTTCTATCATATTTAATTCCTTATCAGACATTTCAGTTAAAGTAGATTCCTGAGATTCAGTTGCAGATACGGAAACATCTCTAGCTTCACAGTCAAGTATATCTTTTGTACATTCTTTTGCATCATCAATAGTAGGACAATTATCATTTACTTTTCCTGCATTTGGCGTCTCTTTTTCACTAAAAGTTGTAGAATTATCTTGCTTTTCTGTTTCGGCAACTGTTGATATACTTAATTCTATTTCAATATTTTCCTTATTTTTGTCTGTACTTTCAGTTAATTCCATTGTCGATACAGTGGATGTATTAATAAATAAATCAGTTTCCTTAGAAATTTCATTGGAAAATTGATGTTCTAATACTGTTTCTTCAGTTATATCCATTTCTATTTCAGTATTATTTTTACTTTGTATGTGACTCGATACATCATTATCGATACATTCCGCTATTTTATTTGATGCATCATCAGTATTTTCTTGTATTTCTAAAACTTGTTGCGATGTTTTACTACAATTAGAATCTTCGGACTCTTTTATATTTGAATCTTCTATTTTACTGTCTACGTTTTCTACTTTTGCATTTAATTCTTCTGAAATAGTCGCATCTGTAGTATTATTTAACTTTGAAGACGTTTCAGTAGTTTGCTCTAATATATCAGTTGCTTCAGAATTGTCTTCCTTGTGCTGTTTTGGAGAAACATCCGGCAGTAGAGTTTCTTTAAAAAGTGATGTAGTCTCTTTTGGCAAGTCGCTCACATCCGTTTCCTCTGAATCCTCAGAATTATATGCTTCTCCTATTAGTTGTAAACTCTTGCTAATGTTACCAACTGTTACCATAGGCCTTATGTCACTTTTGATTTCATTTTGACTGTCAATTATTTTGTCAACAGTTTTATCCTCTGTCTTTTCAACAACATTTTTCTCTGTGGCAGTTTCCGGTACAGTATCATCATTTAACGTGACAGTTGAGGAATTAATCTCAGTGTGTGACTTGTTATTGGAAGACAATGTACAAATAGATTCTGCTGTACAAACTGTGGATGTATCACCAACTTTATCTGGAGATACTATAGTGTCTTGGTTAATATTTACGTTAGAAGCTTCATCACTTTTAATTATAAGGTCCATTTCTGTATTCTCTGAAACACTTTGTTTTGTGGTAATTGATGATTCTGCTTGTGTCTTACTTTCACAGGCAAGATCAGACATTCCTTGCTGCAGTTTATGGATGCTATCTGTACATTTTTCAGACACAATACTGGATTCGGCATTAGGAATATCAATATTATCAGTGCTTGTGATACAAACAGTACTAGAAGTAGGACTCGGTATCGTAGAACTACGTTGCGTTACTGGCTTTAAGCTCTCCTGTAAGGTCGGTTCTACCTTTGATTCTGTAATAATCTGTGAAAGAGCAGCGATTTCACTTTCTAGAGTTGAATCACCAATCTGTTCGCCGGATTGTACGCCGATGATATCGTTGATATCCATCATGCTCAGGGCCTCGGTATCGTATGTTTCGGTATCGCTGTCAACGCCATATGGTGCATAACGGGATGGGGAGTTGTCCTTGGAAGATTTCTCTTTTTGTTCCTGATTCCGGTCCTTCGAGCCAAATAGGCCCATTTTAGAACCGTCGGACATTGTTTCGATGTTCCGTGCAGGGGACGTCGTTGCACCTGCTGCTGCCGTTGCCGCCGTACATTTATGCGGACTTTTTCGTTCCAATTGGTCGTGAACAAATCTCCACGCGTACAAACCGGGTATGCCTCGTTACTGCAAGTGCACCGTGCGTTAAGGTTTCTGCAATATTAGCGCGAATGACCCGTCTTACTTACCGCTACATCGCTCTTCAATTTGTTTTCACCCAAACAGCGAACATAACCAATATCTCTCTGCACTTGTGCGCGAATCGGTCCCGATGAATTACACGTGTTGCACAAATAGATTATAATAGTAGGAAGAGATATCCTATTCCGCTTGTTTGCCTATCTAACTTTCAGACAGACGGGATCAATACGCAAGCATCCACACTTTACGGTTTTGAAAATATATTTTGCCAAATCGTAAAACATTTACTAAAATACTGACGCCAACTTAAGTCGAAACACAACGGTGGTTTAAAAAAATTCCCTAGTACGTTATGCTCTGTGCACATGCGTGCAGATAGTAATGTAATGAAATTGTCCAAAAATTACCTATATACGTATACGTAATTAATTTATTTGCAAATATGTATGAATAATCAAAATTGATATTGATTGTTGTCTACTCATGTAATAATTTAATGGGAAAAACTACAAAAACATATAATAAATAGACATTACTATATGAAGTTTGATACATGAAAAAGACTGGGTCTCTTGATTTGGGATCTGAGTGATCCTCATTCACAATCTCCGCATCATCCAACAAATTCTTGCAAATTATTTTTCCGTTTTCTGTACGTTATAATATTAGTGTGTTACAACATTACTTACAAAATAAAGAAATATTAGTAATACTTACCACATTCTGGATAAAAATATAAATTTTCGTCAACATAAATATTATTTCCCTTTATACAAGTATAATAATATACTTCATTTTGGGAACAAATTGTCTCGCACATATTATATGTGTATACAATTTTAAGAGTTTCCAACAAAAAATACAAAATAATACAATATACATAATATAATCAAAGTTAAATAATGCTAAGTTAAAAAGTTAAAAGTTAAGGTAATTAATTTTAACTTCATTTAGTTACATTTTAGACTTTTAACTTTTTAACTTTATATTATAGTTATATTTTATTGGTAATTATTAACTTTTAATTTGATTTTTTAAAAGTTAACATCAAGGTTGAAATTATACGGATCCTATATTCAGATTATATGCTATACATTCATGTCCATCGGAGATGTATTTTTCTAATTGTTAATATTTTAAATATTTTTTTTAATATTTCATTTATGTTTAAACAAAAAGTAAAAAAGTTTGAAAACGATCCATCGTTGTGTCCTAATATAATAAACGATTTTCTTGAAAAATATGCAAAAGTGCAACTTACTACTTTACAAGAATTATTTTTTGAGATCCCAGAATCATGCAAAAACTGATCAAAATCCAAATAAATACGTATGAAATCTCTCCTTGTTAGTTAAAAAAGTTAATTTTTTAACTTAGTTTTTAATTTTAGTTTTTAATTAAAAAAAAGTTAACTTGAAATCATGAAATAAAACAAATTTAACTTTTAACTTTTCAATTATTTTTTTTCTTTAACTTAACTTTTAATTTAATTAATATCAGTGAACTCTTTCATTTGATTGGCATATTCTTCTGAATGCACTCATATACAGAATGAATCAGAGTCATACCTAATTGAATTATACCGTGTACAGTCAATTATTTTCTCATAGGGTAAAAAATTGGTACAACGACTCTGATTCACCCTGTATAGTTAAACAATATATATTGAATTTTGAGCGTAACTTTGCTGGATACGAAAATTAATGGAATAGAAGTAAAACGCCAGCTTTCATTAGCTGTATGAAATGGTACCTTCAGATTTCTCTCCGACAATGTTTTTATTTGTTCACATTTCTGGGTATCAATCATGAAACTTTTTTTCTAGGATGATAAGTGAAAAGTGAATATTTTAATCATGGAAGTTAATGGAGAAATTTTTCACTTTTTACTTTCCATTCTAAGGATAAAGTTTCATGAACTTTATATTAAATTCAAAAAAAACTTACTTAACTTTTTTCGATTTTAATGTAAAGTACACTGCACCATCTCCTAAATTTGCGTTTACTTTAATCCTATAAAAGGATTTTTTATTCCGTTCAATCAATTCAATTCGAAGATTTTTATGCAATAATGTCGATAATTGTTCATTCCAATATCCTTTTAATAGGTTGCAAGAAATAGGATCATTTTCAATTCATTATACTCGTTAAGAGAAAATTTGCAAGTAAAATTATGAACTTCTTTGTGTGGGAGGCCTTGAAGCAGAAAGTTTATTCATTGCCAGTCAAGAAAGCAATTGAGAGATCGAATTGTGATTGCAGTGCATAAATATCATATCAGTATTTGGCTGCAATACAAACTGTCCATACTAAATGCAATGTTTGCATTGTTGCAAGAGATCAACATTTTGAACAATATTTACATTAAGAAAGTGACAACATGAATAAATAAATGAATAAGTAATGAATAAGTACAACAATAACTTACGTTTTATTTCTTTTTACGATTTTCTTTAAAACGAAACAAAAACGAAGATGTCTTTAAAGGATTTCTTTTTTCTTAGTTTATCGATTTCCTTGCACTTCCGAAGTTTGACCATTTAAATTCGGAGCTCTGTATATACATTATATTTATAAAAATATAATTTTTATACACAATTTTAGTTAATTTATTATTTGTTAGTAGCAATTATAATAATAATTACCATAAAAATTTATCATTTTTAAATAAATAATACAATAATGAAATTCCATACCTCATAACATAAATTGTAAAATAAAAAGAATTATCTCTTAAATTAAAAATACAATTCCTTTATTAATATAAAAAGTATAACTTTCTTATTACTGTTGTTTCTTATACTGTTGTTATTAATACAAAGATAATAATTACCTTATCTTTTTATTGGCTGTGTAATATTTTGTGTTTTTTTCTTAACAGATTTAACTAGAGCTTGTAATTCTATTGGCAATTTTCCATCTGTTTTTGGCTTTTTAAATTGTTTGTCCTGAAATTGTTTCGATATGCATTATAGGAAAAAATGTATAAATCGCTGTTAAATGTATAAAATAAAATCTTTCACTTACGTTTTCTGTGTGTACTTCATTTCTAGCTCTTCTCTTCAATTTCTCATTAATTAATGCTTCTGTACCCTTTGTTTTTCTATAATGCGGATCCGCAGGATCGATATTGAAATGATGTGATGTAAACAAAGCAGTAAATCTTGGATCCTTAACATTAACTTCGAAATCATCTTCTTTCGCTTCTTCTTGCACATTTTTCTTTTTATTAAGACGTTTTCGTTTGGATTTCGACATAGTTGCATTTTCTTCAATCTGTTTCATATTGAAATGCTTTTTACCATCTTCATCTTGATCCATCAGAAGTAACTCCAATTCAGCTTCATGTCGACTATTTTCCTGCTCATTCAATGAACTAACATCAGCTTCATTATTTTTCGTTTCTTTTTTATGGGATAATTTATTATTTTTTAATTCGTCCGTAAAATATTTATCATTCATATCTACATCAGATGGCACAGAATCTTCCGAATCGCTTTTCTGACTTTCTTCTTTAGACTTTTTCCTTTCTTCTCTCTTAGCTTTTCTTTTCGCCTTGCGTTTCTCTAGATATTGTTCAAAAGGTGTAAGTTCTTCTTTATTTTTTATTCTTTCTTTCACTAACTTTTCAACTTTTTCTTTAGTGCCTAAACCCCATGAGAATTCTAATTCTACATCTTTGTTTTTCTTTGCCTCTTCTTCTTCTTCAATAGTCTTAAGTAAAGATTTATACTTTCCGATTAGATCATTTGTTTCTGATTCTTTATCTAAATTATCATTTGTTTCCTCAGTTACGTCTTTCTTTTTTTCTGTATCTGAAAAATAATATAATAAGAGTGTATGTGTAGATTTAAATTTGACATAAAATAACAACATATATTATACAAAATAGCATCGTACCTGAGTCATCCTCGCTACCACTTGCCAAATATGTTTGTAGATTGTTTTCATCAATATCCTGTAGGTTTCCTGTATTTAATTTCTGCGTAAACTCTTGTCTATCTGGATTTGTTTCATCCCATGTTAACTTGACTTTAACTTGTTGCAATGCCGTTGTCGTAAACTGTCGTGGTTGATACTTGACAAGTTCAGGTATCTCAGTACATACCTCTTCAGATTCCTTTAACAAACATTTCATGAAACTTATATGATTCTTCATATTTTAATAAACTTTTGATGTAACATGTATAAATATATGATTTTAAGAGATACCTGATCAAATGTCATATCATCAGGTATAAATCTAAGGTCTAATCTAGTTGCAGTCGATTCATATTCAATACCGTCACACTCCGTGTATACTTTGTTTGCTGTTTCTGTGGAATCAAATTCAGCAACAGCATAATAGTATTTCAATCGGTTCAATTGGTATTGTCTCAACTTCTCCATGTGGTATTTCGAACCTTCTTCATTCTAAGAAAAAAAGAAATCAATATAATTGTTAATAAGAAAATACTATAAAAACACACACACAGAAAATCATTATTTCATACATCATCTTCAATTTCGTCTTCATTTTCAATAGCTTCATTTTTCAACTCTGATGGTCCATTAATTTCTTCTTCTTTCATTCGCTGCAGACCAAATTCTGATGGATAAATCTGAAATAAATAAATATATCCAGTATGATTATATTATTATTATTATTAATTACAATGGCTATATATTATAATTTCTTGTAATATTAAATATATATATATATATCTTTAATTAAATATATAAAATATATAGAAATATATACATATATATATATATATGTGTAATATTATTATTAATTATTTATTATTATTAATTATTTTAGTCATTACTGTAACTGAATGGATGAGTCCACTACTGGGTAAGAATGAATTTAACAAAATCATTAAATCCACAGCACGTATTCTATCCCAATCCATATTACAAATAGCTAATCGACATGTGATCTCATCTGTTGTTTCGGCATCTTTATCCAGTTCACCCCAATTATGCTCAATCTCTTCCTCGGCATCTAAAAAAGATTGTTTCTGTAATTATTTAAATACAATCAAGATATATATAAGATATATAAGATATATAAGATATATAAGATAACAAATAATATTTTACCACTAGCTTCAGATGATTCTTCTTCTGAAGAACTGTCACTTAACAAAACACCTTCACCTCTAGCATAATTTACAGTAAGATCCCTCAGTTTCTCTTTAATTTCATTTGTAAGTCTACCATTTTCATTTTTCCTTGTTTTATAAAGCTGTTTATTATTTTCATCTAGCTCTGCTTGAGAAAATTCTTTTTGAACAGATTCAATCTCACTATCTGAAGATTCATCTTCATCAGGAGATTCCTCTTTTGTTTTCAGCTCAAAAAAATTTTTCTGATTTGATAAACAATCACCTTTGTTCTTCTCATTTTTGTTCCTTTTATCTGAGAAATCTTTCTCAGTTTTTAATTCGATTTCCTTCACAGATTTTTTTTTATTCTTTCTCTTCTCCTTGATATCCTTCATTTTCTTCTCATTGTCTTTCTTAGTTGCAGATGACACAGATGCATCTTCATCTTCGCTGCTCGACAGATCATAATATTTTCTAAGATCTTCGGTGGTGGTTTGATTAATAGGTCTACCGCGCTTATCAATGGTGTACTTCACGGTAAACTTTTCATCCTTAAACATACCCTTAAATCGACGATCAATCTTCACTTTCCTCTCAGCTTTGGGAATGCGACGAAACTTTGGATCTCTCACAATATGCGCGAAACGCGCGTCTTTCAGCATTTCGTCCATTATTATTGATATTGTTAGTTAGTTTATACAAACGTAATAATTCAATTCCAAAATTTTGTATATAGAAATGTAATATATACAGAAAAATTACACTCTTACATTTGTCTTTGATTTTTTTTGTGGAGCAGTTTGATGAAAGCTGTGCACCTTCAACCTCTCCTTGAAGTTATATGATGATTAATTTTTAATTCTATTGATAATCTGATGCCTTTTAGATAATTTTGCCCAGCTTTAAAATAAAATTAATATGACTTTAATCTTCTGAGTTCTCGTTTAATTAACTCGAAAAGCACATGTCTCCGACACTTAAAATGGATTTAATTAAACTAGGTAAGGAGTAGCTAGGTTATCTGGTTATAGAAAAAAAAACAACAATGATAAGTATCTTATGCTAAATTTTAGACTCATATCAAGCTATCTGTGGCCTAGTTTCCATCGAGGGCTTAAGTCAGATCAGAATGTCAACCAACTATAGTTTAAATGTTTTTCGGTGGAAACTAGGCCAGTGTCTTTGAAGTCAGTGAAGATCGGTGCAAGTTAAAATTGAAGTTGTATTCGTGCTAAAGTATGATATTATGTTATGATATTATTATAATTAATGTTATAGTAATGATATTGTTTAATTTCAATGTTTCTAATAATAGCTATGCAATGACATTTTGACGTTTAAAACTCTTGAAATGTAAAATTTAATTAAAAAAAAATGTTTTAAATAAATAAATGAATCAGAATATTGTAAAATAAGTAATTTAAATTTGAACATAGTTATATACATATTTTTAGAGATGTTATAAAATGGATGACAATAAAATGGATGTTTAATAACATGTTCCATTGAATCGCACTAAACCTGCACTATTACTTCATTAGTGCAATTTTCATCTTAAAGGATTCCGCACAATAAAAGGAATAGGAAACAGAGAACAGAAAATAAGAATTTCAACTTATCAGAAATCATGTATTGTGGAATATATAGTTTCTGACAGATTGAAATTCTTATTCTCTGTTCTCTGTTCCCTGTTTCTTTTATTGTGCGAAGCCCCTAACCTAGTACGACACTAGAGAGAAGACGGCGCTGGTGCTGCAACAGTTTTTTCCTAGTGGAAAACGCTATATAGTCTTCAGATAAATACGGAAGTCAATATGATCAGAACACGAAGTCGTATATATAGTATACAGAAAGGCGAAAATGTAAATCAAAATCAAAATAGGTACACAAAACGAAGTCGAAGTAATGGTTCTATATGTACAGTGAGTGCAGTGTTCGTACAGAGAAAATAAAAAAAAATTTATTTTTAAAAAGTAAATATTTAATCAGCGAGAAATGAGTTGAATTGTTGAATCAATATCGATGATTTCAATACCAATTTGATGTCGATTCGACGTTTAATTGATGATCATTTCTTGCTGATTAACAATTTATTCATAAAAAATAAAATAGACTGTATAGACATAGGTTTGTGTCGCGTTTGTGTTGCTCGCACTTTTTTGCATTCGGCATCTTCGATCTTTCTCTCTTTTCAAAACCAAATATATATCTATCTCATTTTAAGTGCAAAAATATGTGGGGATTTCACGCAATGCGAACAGATCTTATGTTTCTTAAAATTATATATACAAAAAGATGTGTATTAATTATAGAAAATATATTATCTGAAAAATAAATGAAAATTAAAAATTATATTGTTTGGATGCTCAAAAAGTATTCATACAGTCGAGAAATTTAGCTTCTAAAATCAAGAATATTTGCGAAGTTCATTTATTAATGTAAGAACAAAATATATTCATTGCATAAAATTGCATATAATTAATTATTTATTTATTTTCTACAAATAAGACTTTTTATAAACTTCCTTGTACGAATACTTTTTACTTTTATTGTATATGATTTCCGATCCGCAGGAATTCATTTTCCTATGTCTCATGGAACTTATGGATACGCAATCAATGTGAGCCAATGCTAAACACTATTCCGGTGGATTTAAAGTGATCTATGGGAAGATCTATTGTGATTGGTGCGCTAATTGCGTATTCCGGAAATTCCATTTTATGGGACATAGGAAAACACATTTTAGCGGAACGAAATCAACGGAATGAAACCACGATCAATTAGAACGTTCTGCAGTTTCGCATCCCATGGGAGTGCATCCTCAAATGGCTGCATTAGCGTCATACATTATTTAAGACAATTTTGAAATAAGAATAGATTATGAATACCGATCTGTGTCTACTTTTGAGCTATTTTTTCGTTATCACTTTTGAACTCGTCTACATTTTATTAACGTAATATAATTCTTAGATTTTAACAAAAAAGAGAAATTCTGAAAAAATGAGGAAATACAGGATTGCACATTTTATAATAAATATTTAAAGAAATTACTAAAAGAAATTTATAAAGAATAAAATAACAAAATACTTCTTGCATACAGCATCTAATATCTGTAGATCAATGTATATTACTTATATATAAATTATATCCTTATTATTATTAGATGGCATTATTAGAACTTTTTCATATTTTTCCATTAAAAATATGAACTTTATTAATATAACATTCGAGAAAACTTCAACAATCGTTGCTAAATATAAATGTACAATAAATACTATCAACACTGATTTTACAATAAAAAATACAAATACGTTGTACTTTAGCACAAATATAGTAAATTAAAAAAATTTAATTTATAATCATTTAGTATCTATATTTACATACATAATATTCTTATAGCTTACAATAAATTGATACTTGAATAAATAATCTTAGGCTATGTTCCAAAACTTCCTCTCCAAGGAAGTTTTTACTCTATATGCCATAGTATATGTTACATATACTGTATATTTCAAGTAAAATTTTCTTTAGAAAAGAAGTTTTGGAATGTAGCCTTAAATAGCTACAAAGATTATTATCTTTTTCATAAGCATTGATAGCAATTGTGATGAAAACTAACAAATATATATAAATGATCATTTACAATTAATCGCAAATACATTATACTAATCTTTGGAATGTCTAAGTAAGATAAATTATCACCAAGAGAATTACTATACAAGTAAAGGTCATACCAGCGACTAAAATAAATCCATCTTGTTTAGCTCGTTGCTCTATAAGCCTCATAGTAGTATTGGAAAGCCCCAAAGTATTACCAATGTCTATCAAACGTTTGTGAGCTCCCTTTAACGTTATTCTCTGAGATCTCAAGTTATCCAAAACATTGCTGCCTTGGTGCAGTAGGTCATCTATACCATGGACGGCGTTGTGCAAGCTGTTATTATGCTGCACAGTGTGATCAATGAAGATGTCCACGTGATCATTAGTGGTAAACTTCCTGGCCAGTAAAGCCTCCCTTTCTGTCTCCTCTCTCTGTTGCCGCATCATGCGATTGTACCAAGAGCTCAAGGCGGCGCTGAGATGACGACTATCATATTTGAGCTGATCCACTCTCATTCTGTTGTTCTGTCTTTGCGACATTGGACCCTTGAGGCATAATACGTCGAGTCGTTCGCAATTACTGATCAAATCATATAAATTTAGTGGTAAGCAATAACAATTTTTAAATAATATCATGCCTGACTTTAACTACCTGTTGATAAGAGTAATTTTGTCCTCGATAGTTTGCCTCACTTCCTGCAGATCCATGTCGGATGTCTTTTTCTCGAGCTGCGAGAAAATGTGCTGCGTTTCTTGTATTAATTTATTGGTTTGGTGATACAACGCCTCCATTTTGTTTGCACAAAAAAAATTTGATTGCTAACGTCAATAATTCGTGTCTAAATAATCTCAAATTCGCATTTCGCAAGTAAAAATTTACGAAATATGATCACATTGGATCACATCAGCAACGACCAATGACGTGTATTAATCATGGAACATGAAATTTACAGAGTTGCTATTTCGGTGCATCCAGACGCGCTCACTGCGTTTTTTCATTTGATTGGTATATTCTGTTAGATCCTAAGATATAGACCAATCAGACGAAAAAGCTTCCTGAGAGCTCAGTGAGCAGTTGTGCATGTAGATGCATTAGGTAATATTATAATTACAATTATAATTGATACTTTACGCGATTCGCCGATTAGTCTATTTGGAATTGGCCAATCGCATTTATCATTTCATTTACACAGTAGATGCAATTGGCCAATTCTAATGAACTAATCGGTCGATTAAACTAATCAACAAATCGTAAAATGACTCTTATGCCTATTTCTATTAATGTAGATTATTCTTAAAACTATAAAAAGATGAAGAGTTGAATCGATATTAAAATTAACTGCATTGATAAAAATGGGCATTACTGTAATTTTTAGTTACAATTTAGTTACTGTTATAAAATAGAGAATAATTCATTTGCACACTGTTGCAATTGCCCATTGTCAATCATAGCGATTTCTGTGCAATTTTTATTTTTTTTTTCTAGCGCTGTAATTAGTTTTTGCGCAATTGGTTCGTGTGCAATTGATATAGATATACCTTAAAATATCTTAATAAAAAACAGATTTTGCTAAATTTTTACAGACATTCTGCTATTATATTATTTAATTAGAAAATTTTGTTAATTTCTAGTATTTCCACAAAATATATGAGACATTCTATCAAATATTCTTAGTAGATTCATCTATCCAATTGTGCTTATAAATATTCAATAATCAGCACATTTTTGTAATTTTATAGTTTCCGAAATACTATATTTTCAAAAATTCTGATACGGCTTTTCTTTATCCTTAGCAAATTGCTATTCGTATAAGTCGACAAATATAAAGAATCAATAATCATTATATTATTTTATATACTCATTATAATACTCATTATATTACTTATTTTATAAAAATTTGTATAATATCTTTTAATACTTCCTTTCATATTTCCTATTTTATTCCTGTGATATAACGATATCAAATTCTTCCGATTCATATGTCTGTATGCTACTGCACTATATGCTATTGTGCATGCGTTGAAAATCTCAATAATTTGAGATTACTGCCTCGAATGCCTTAAAAAAAAAAAGAAAAAAAAAAGATTACATGTCCAAGAAAAATCAGACATGACACTGGTTACCCTAAATATTGCTCAGTAATCAAAGTTTAATATTAATAAATTTTTCATGATAAACAATAATATTTCAGCATTTTTCGATGATAATTTATTTCGATTATCGGAATAAACTAATTTTCCTGCGTTGAAAAGTCTTTCCAAATGCACGGAAGATGATGGAGCACTCAAATATTTCAAAACCAAAGTTTTGAGATTAGGATATTCTAAAACATGAGTTTTCCACCATATTAAAGGATCTTCATTTCTTGGTGACAGAGGTAGCGTCAGGTATTTTGTTAATTCAGCATTGTAAATTGCAATTTTCTCAGTTCTATCACTAGATTGTCTGTTAAATGTCTCGCTTGATGAATCCTCAAAATTGTTATCATTATCTGATTTTGAATTGTTTATTATGTCATCGAAGCACTTCCAGATATCATCTTGTGTTTCACTAATATTTTGTTTTTGAAGAGGATCATGACTTTGCATATTGTTTTTATCATCTTCAATGACTGTATTATTCATTTCAAACAATTCGGTAATAATCCATTGTTTGACCTTATTTTCATCTGTTAAAAATTTTGTTTTGAATCTTGGATCTAAAACGGTAGCTAATACAAAACATTTTTGATCCTTGAATCCTGTATATGACAAAAAAATTGATTCATTTATTTCAAAAAAAAAAAAAATAACATTGTAAATTCATTAAAGTAATGAACTTATTAAAACAATACCTGTAGAAATGAAAAATCGTTCTTCCATTGCTTTCTTGAGTTCTTCCTTCAACATTACTATTCCAGCATCCTTCTGTCGTTTTGAAAGATACGAATGTAGAATAACAATTGCTGGAATAATGTATCCAATTGTCTCGCAATCAGAACTTAATATTTTAGTTATTTCTTCAAATGGTTGGAGAACATGTAAAACATTTTCTACTATACTCCACTGCATAATTGTAAGGGTTGGTATGTCTCTATCCGCAGCATATGCAATTATCGCTTGTCGTTGTTCGTGAAGACTTGACAACATATAAAATGTAGAATTCCATCGTGTTGTATCATCATAAATTAATTCATGATTTGGCAACTTCAAAATTTTCTGAATGCTACTGAGTTTCGAGTAAGCGAGTGAAGAATGGTTAAAATGTTCAACAATTTTTCGACATTTTCTTAAAATTTCAATAAACTTTTGATTTTTAAAAATGCAATCATGAATTACAAGTTGTAAAGTGTGAATAACACATCCTATATTCTCTCCTAACATACCTGTAAGATATATAACATAATCAATATCGTTAATTTAAAATCAAAAGTAAGTAGAGTACTTAAAAAATTTATTCTTCAATGGATACATTCAGTCGTTCAATTCTTGCATCTAATTGATATATTCCATTAAATCCAAAAATATAGAGACAGATGCATGAACTCACTGAACGCTCAGTGGTTGTAGTTAAATGCATTCAATATAAATATTAATATTAAGTAATACATACTTCTTCCAACAATCATATTAGAGGCGTTATCTCTTAAAATCAGATGAATTTGATTAGAACTTATATGCCATTCTTCTATTATATCATTTAATAGCTGATCTATATTAACAGCATGATTATCAGGAAAGTGTTTCACACTGAGAACATATGTTTCTCTCTCCATATCATCACTTCGTATAAAGTGAGCTGTTAAACTTATGATTGTCTCGTTGTTTGCTGAACAAGTCCAGATATTAGTACAAAATGATATGTATGTTGCAGTAGCTAATTTTTTACAAATATGTGTTTTCAAAGTTTCATGCAACTGTGGTATAATTTTGTCAGAAAAATATGTTCTGCAAGGTAGAGGATACTGCGGTGCCAAATATTTTATTAATCTTTCAAAGCCTTTTCGTTCAACTAATGTGAATGCTTCAGCATCAAGTGCTATCATTTCACCTAAAATATACAATCAAAAAATATAATGAATTTATATTGCAAGTAGAGACATTGCTAAATCAAAGTAATAATAAAGAAAAGTTCCTTTCATTAAGGATATGGTTGGGGTTCCCACTACAAAACATTTGCTTTGAAACATTTGATTGACCAATCAAAAAAATGTTTCAAAGCATTTGTAGCGGCACTCGATCATATCCTAAATGAATATATGTGGTTGCATATTTGTATTATAATAATTAATAACAATGATAATATTAATTTTATAAACCTATATTATTCAAGAATACTATTTTGATTTAATAATTCTTACATTTTTATACTTTGATTTGATAATACTTACAAAATAGTGTAATCATTTATGTATTCATTTATATGAAATACATAATGATTCTTTAAAATAAATATAAAAATAAAACATACCTATCTTTTTAGTTATATTGACTGATCTTGAATCATCCAAAGACCACATTTCTTCTTCCTTAATTATACACTGTAAAGTAGGCTGTGTTTCACAGGATAAAAAACTTTTGGAATCTTT
>Ga0157363_1000854_pt1 | contig 24332 bp, 21 predicted proteins | sample AttsexASBM1_FD_111477 | JGI IMG/M metagenome (GOLD analysis project Ga0157363, IMG submission 111477) | Fungus gardens microbial communities from leaf cutter ant in Ribeirão Preto, State of São Paulo, Brazil - Atta sexdens ASBM1 | ecosystem: Host-associated > Fungi > Mycelium > Unclassified ... | reverse complement strand
CTGTGCGACAACCGACGAGGACACCATCGAGAAGTCACGGGGTAACGTGCTGAGCATGATACAAAACCCGCTGCTGCCGGTGTCGGAGTGGGGCTGGACAATTGACCCGACGGGAATGCGCATTCTGTTAAACATGCTGTGGGATCGTTATCAGAAGCCGCTGTTCATTGTCGAAAACGGACTGGGTGCCAGAGATATTCTTCAAGACGACTTTACGGTTGACGACAACTACCGTATCGCTTATCTGAATAACCACCTGTACCAGGTCCGGGAAGCTATCGAAGATGGCGTGGATGTGATGGGATACACATCATGGGGCCCCATCGATCTGGTCAGTAACTCCACCGCGGAATTAGGTAAGCGTTACGGCTTTATCTACGTCAATCGCGATGATACGGGACGGGGCGATCTTAAGCGCTACAGAAAAGCGAGCTTCTACTGGTATGCCGATGTTATAAAAAGTAACGGTGAAACGCTGGTGCCAAATATCTGAATATCCGGATTTTGTCATATAGAAACGATGAAGTGAATACGACTTTTATCTATCGCTGAATGACTGTCTGGCCGCCGGATGGCGGCCAGACTTCGTTAATTCACCCAGGGTTAATTTATAACTTCATTATTTTTCATTTAAAAGAGAACGCAATTCGTGAATAGTGAATAGTGAATAGTGAATAGTGAATAGTGAATAGTGAATTATTGGTAGTCATCCTGACGGATAATTTTCGGCTGTACAGAGGACTTTCCGCTTTAATGCGAGATATAACCTGCCTGCAGTTATGCTTTAATCATTGCAGTCTGCCAGATAGCATTAAAGGCGCTGATCGAATACTTGTCATTATTGATAGCCATATCATTTTCCGGGGTGACTGGTCAGCGCTAAATGAAATTCGAACAGAAAGATCAGATGCCACCTTGATTTGGCTAACAGGAAAGGTTACTGGTCGGGTGTTCCCGAAAGGAATTCTAGGGAGTAGAACTGTTTCGATAAAACAGACATTAGCCTCGCTTCATGTGAGTTAAACCAGATACTGCAGTGTCCTGAGTCGCAAGGTGAGCGCGCCGAGGGTATATACCTGACGCATACAGAGAGTCGTCTGCTGCCATATTTTGTATCTGATTTACACATTAATGAGATTGCCCTGTTAATTGAAATACCAGTCAAAACGTTATATGCACATCGCCAGAATATTCTGAACAAAACGGGATTGAGACAGCCTTCTTTTTTACGGTTTGTCTATGAACGAAATAAAGGGCTACCGGGTATCCAGGAAGGATTCATGAGTAATGTGATTAGTGAGGCGGTCAGCTAAAACTGATCATCGCGAGAGCGAATATTAGAATATTCATTTTGAGAGCCATTACTCTGTTTTCCTTATTGGTCTGTCGCTGGTTGGTGGTCCCCGCAGCAATTTTTACTTCGTGGCCATAACTGGCATACTTTTTCTCACTGCAGCAGATAAAGACTTATCATCATTCCCATACGCCACACCACACTGGCCGAGCAAAACCAGGTTTCTGCGGCAATGATAAGCAACGCCAAGATTGTCAGCGCAATGTCAAATCTGTTCAAAAATATTTACCCAATCCGAACTCTGCGATTATATTCATTACAGATTACCCCAGGATGGTTTTACTTTCTTAAATAACCATGAAACAAGGGTGGTTTAATGCTTAACAAGCCATTAAATGGTGATAGGGTATTTATGAAACCACCTACAGGATGAATAATGAAATTTAGAAAATCGGTGCTGGCTGCCGGAATTCTCGTGCCCGCACTCCTGATCACACTATTGTCATCAGGTATGGCTTATCGACAGCTGGACAGGGACACTGCCGTGACGGCGGGTATTCTGATGAGCCAGGTCGACCACATCACATCCATTGCCCTGCGCGCGAATCTGGTGACTGCCAGGCTTTCCACGCGGCCCTGTGAAAGCGTCCTGCAGCAGATGACGGAGAACGGGGCCCTGACGCCCTATATCCGCAGCACCGGACTTATCCGGGATGGTATATTAATCTGTTCATCCGTGACCGGTGCCAGGCAGCAAAGTGCCGATGATATTTTCGGTGTTACCGTTTCAGCCCCTCCGGGTCGGATAAAAGTCATCGCTACAGAAGGAACCAGCAGCGTGCCAGGCCATGCTGCAGTTATCTACGCATTCGGCGTCGGCAACCGGACCACGGCGTTCAGTGTGGTGGATGCACGGTATTTCGTGGACCTGATGGACTCCCTGGATGATGAGGATCATTCGGCTCAGCAGCTCCGCTTTAATGGCGGACCCATCATTTCCGGTCAGGAGAAAACCGCCCCCCGATCCAAAGTGTTCACCGCTGAGTTCAGCTCTGATGTGAGTCAGGCGCAGCTTCGGATCCTTACCCCGCCGCTGTCGCTTCGCCATTACATCCTGCGCAACCTGATTTTCCTCGGCCCCCTGTCCTTGCTTCTGACGTTAGCCATGCTGTACATGTGGCGCCTCTGGGATACCAGAAAGATGTCTCTGGCAGAAGAAATCAGGAAAGGGATGGCAGATGGCGAATTCAGCGTGCACTACCAGCCGTTCTGTGACACCGAAACTGGCATCTGCTCCGGCGCCGAAGCCCTGATGCGCTGGCAACGTCCCGACGGCAGGAGTATTTCACCGGAGGTATTTATCCGGGCCGCTGAAGAGGAAGGTCTGATTATCAGTCTGACGCAGCATTTGTTTGGCCTGATAGAAGAGGATGTCAGAGTCTGGCAGGTGAACGCCCCTTTCCATCTGGGTGTCAATATTGCGGCCCCTCACCTGGCGGACCGGTCGTTTACTGCTGATGTTCTGAGACTGCGGGTATCTCTGGACGCCGCATTTCGCCTGGTGCTGGAAATTACCGAGCGCAGCCTGGTTGAGGACACAGAAACGGCATCAGTGAAACTCAATGAGCTACGTCAGAAAGGCTGTCAGGTGGCCGTGGATGATTTTGGTACGGGCTACTGCTCACTGAGCCTGCTTCAGAGCCTGCCGGTGGATTACCTGAAAATAGACAAAATATTCATCGACAGCCTGACGTCAGCCGATGTGGACACACCGGTACTGGACACCATTGTCGGCCTCAGCAGGCGTCTGAACCTTACCACCATTGCGGAGGGCGTGACGGCAGCACATCAGGTTGACTGGCTGATTAAAAATCAGGTGCCGTGCGTGCAGGGATATTATTATGGCAGGCCCATGCCTGCCGCCGATTTTTATCGATGGTACAGTCCGCTATGCATGCATAAGGCCCCGCCAGGGCCTTAGCGATCGGATTGTGAGTACCGGAATCCTGCAATGGCTTGCTCGACCTGGGCAACCAGTTCTGCATAATAGCCTGTCTTTTTGATATGCCTGATACGTATTTTAATCAGCTCTTCCTCCCCCAGAATTTCGGTCAGGCTGGCCAGTTTCAGGGTACGGTACCCCCTCTTTACTGATTTGGTGCGATGATCCCGCAATTGTAAAAGCAACTTCAGAAAAGCCTCATCTTCCTGGATCTGAGAGGTCACCCATTCCCGTACGGCGTGCACTCCGCTAATGTCACACCATGCATGGATATACCTGTTCAGCAGGGTGAAATCCGGCAGTTTATCGGTGATGGCTGTACTGTTCAGCCTGAAACCAAGCGTGTCCCGAAACGTCTCTAATGTGTCCTGGGACATCCACTCTTCCTGTTCATCTTTCGATATGCCCCCGGCCATCCCGTGTTGCCACAGCAGGTGATGCACATATTCTGTCATCCAGTACCAGGCCCGGCCGTTCCGGGCCAGTTCTGTCAGGAAGACCAGGGTATCGTCTGCATTATCCTGTAACATCCGCCTGATGAGGCGGTCAGCCACGCTGTAGGTGTCCAGGTCATGCAACTCAAACCGCGGATCTTCCGCCTGGTAGCGCCTTAGCATTTCATCGCCGTAGTCCAGGAAGAATCGCAGCAAACCGCGGCATTCAGCGGGAGTGCGGGATGCGATATGTGGCTGGGTCAGCTGGGTCAGTATGTGCTCAAACCAGGTCCTGGAAGATAAATTTATGTTCTGGATATACCCCAGCAACAATTCGGCGAGTTCCTGCTGTTTTCCCGGATGACCTGCCACCGCGAAGATTTTGTCGAAAACCTCCGGTTGCAGGACGTTTTGCGGGGCCGAAAAGGCGAAATAGTATCGCCAGTACGTCAGGCTACCCAGCCGCCTTCCTGCGGTCAGCAAGGATTTTTCCTGTTCGTTTCCCGTCCTGAACAGGTGGATGGAAAGGTCCGTCACCCCGGTAGAGATCCCCGGAACCCACTGACTCAGCGCATCGATGGTATGCGCTGAGTCAGGAAAATATCGGGACAGGTGAGTCTGCAGGCTCCCGGTCATTACTTTCAGCTCTTCTTCACTGACATAGCCTTCGCCGGACTCCACCACTGCCCGTTCAGACAGGTATGCTTCCACCCAGTCATACAGGCCGACATTCGTGGTGCGGAGCAGTTGCAGAAAGCACAGATCCGGGAAATAAACATAGTCCCGCATGCTCGCATAGCGGAATTCCAGCGCATTAATGGCTATCCGGACCTCCCTGGGGGTTTTTAGTGCTGCACCATAAATGTCGGCGACGCTCGTCAGAGCGGCCCGCATAACTGGCTCTGCGGCTTGCCCGTTTACCGTTTCGTATAACCTGATGGCCTCTTCCCTGAATTGCCGGCGCAGCACAAAGGTTTCCGGACGCGGCAATCCGAAGGAGATCTGCACAATTTTCTGTAAATACAGGTCACCATCAGGAATTCCCAGCCCCTGACTGATAGCCTGTGACAGGACAGCTTTGTCATAACAGAGCAGGTAGCGAAAACGGGGAAAATCGGCGACCGATTTCACCAGCCTGACCACCTCCACCGCCTGCGCCGGTTCAAGACGGTCAAGATCGTCCAGCAGGACGATGAAACTCAGATCCAGCTCCGCGATTTTCTTTGCGATTTCGGCGCGCATTTCTGCCGTGGTTTTTTCTTTTCCTTTCAGCCAGTCCGAATCCGACAGGGCTTTCAGGGCTCCGCTGGCATCGGGGACCCCGGGTATCACGGCGGCGATCTGCGCGAGCGGAGCCAGTCTTCGGGCGGTCGCTCGGGTGTAATCCATGAGCGTGCGGGTAGTGTCAGTCAGCATTTCCTTCTCTTTAAGATCTGCCCGTTCGACGTCTGTAAGCCGTTTTTTTTCTTCTTCGGCAATGATGCCTGCGACCGGCAACAGAAGTGATGCCACCAGTGACGTATCACTGCCGTCAAGCCAGGGGGAAATGCTCAGGACATACGTCCGTTCTTCTTTCTGTTCATCCAGTGCCGTGCGCAGCAGGTTCAGGAGGCTGGTTTTTCCCGTCCCCCAGGCTCCTTCGATACCAACTACGGCACTGCCCTCCCGTCCGATCCCCTGAATGGCACGGGCTAGCTCGGTGGCAATGTAGGTAAATCCGTAGCGATCTTCCTCCGGTGTGCTGACGGCCCGGTCTGGGTGTTTTCCGGACAACTGCGGTTCTGTTGAATGAGCCATGGTTACAGATCTCCGTACAGGCCACGCAGACCATTCAGCGCATCAGCCAGGATTCCTTCACTGCAGCGCGCAACCAGCTCACGAATCAGCGTTTCGAAGTCGTCTGGCGGCAGGAAGATCCGCAGCCCGTCGAGGCCAAAAAAGCCGTCCTTTGAGGCGTTACCCGGTGGTGAGAACATCACGTGCTCACCGTGGTGGCCATGCGCGAGTGCGTCCGGATGGCGGGCATACAGAGTGAACAGGCCCAGCAGCTCCGAGAAATGAGTCCATCCGAATGGCACGACAAAATCCTGGCCGGTGATCAGCAGGTGCAGGCGCGGAACTTCATACCAGCCGCCGGGCCGCGGGGCGATCTCCTGTCCGTCCACCTGAATATCAAACCGCAGTGTACCCGCTTCTATCGTCTCCCTAACTGCCGGGATCACGGGGTGAGTGGCCTCTGCCAGCTGGCGCGCATCCTCCTCGCACCAGGACTCGCCCCGCAGCGCCAGCGGGAAAAGCGCCTGCAGGCGTGGCAGGGTGAAGATCTGCGCCAGGGCCTCCTCCGGGAAGGTACGCAGATCGAAGCACTGTGACGCCAGCGGGCGCAGCAGCCGTTCGGCGTAGCCCTGGTCGATGATTGGACGCTGACGCAGCGTCGCGAGAAAGTCCGTGTATTCAGCGGCCGGCGCCGTACCCTGCAGGTGAAAAATTCCCTGCAGATAGGGTAGATCGATGGGCATATTATGTTCAGCCTGCCAGGCCAGCAGCTCGCCGGTAATGTCCAGCAATATCTGCAGGGCCGGACGGGTGACCAGCCGGTTGCGGCCGTGGACACAGCCTTCCTGGGCCAGTCCGAGCAACAGACGCAATTCATCACGCGTGACCGGGGCTACGCCGAAGGTCTGGCCAAGAATGATTTTACGGTACATCTCACGAATGGCGCCCTCCCGGTCAGCCACCAGGGCCAGATAGCTGTCATCCGGCGCGGGGGTTTTCAGGGCTGTGTCCAGAAAACGTTCAGCGAGGGCATTGACGGAGGTGTTTTCGTGGCCGGCACGAATTTTCAGCGCCTCGATGAGTTTTTTGTGAAAGCGCAGGGTCAGCTGGCTCAGCATGGTTGCTCCTGTCATCGGTAGTATTTAAAGTGAGGTAAAATACATTAATGAATGTGTATCACATGAGTTAATCATCAATATTTAATTCAGTCAATTTGATGACATGATGTCACTATCATCATGTGATACCTCGCGGTTCTTCTTTTTTCACTGAGATCCGATTTCTCCCAAAGCCGGAAAAAACATGCTTGGTTGCTAGCGAGGGGACTGGAGTGCGGGACAGACGTTAACTGCATGAGCTCTGGCTTTCCTTAGAATTGGTTATAAAAGGCTGGATGTGCATTGTTGTTAGTTCCGGGAATAGGAGCTCTGCTTTTCCCTCTTTCAAATATGGAAATGATTTACCTCAAACCGGAACGGTGTTTATAATCAGCTGTCGTCATCTCGGGTGTTCCCCTCTGCGCTTTTTACCGCCTGTAAATGGTTACAGGGACTTCCGGCAGTAGCCGGACTGTAAAAGGAAACCCGCCATGAAACCGAAAATTGTACCCGTTGTACGGTATACACGTTTTCGTTTCGGGCGCGTAGAGCATGTGCGTAAGCACATGCGCTCGCTCCCGACGCGTTAAGTGAACGGTACCCGCAGATGACGGCGCTGCTTGTTACTCCACTGTTTCCGACAGGTCTGCTGATTCCCCCATCATGGCAAGATAGTGATCATCGTCGTCTGTCTGAGTAAACACTTTTCTGAACATACTCAGATAACGTTCCTTATCGATGACCCCTGTAGAAAAGAGATTTCGGCCATCAGAATGAGAGTGCCGGTTGATAGCCCGATAAAATGAATCGTATTCTCCGGCATCGCTGTGTTCACTTGCCAGAGACTCCAGGGCCTCTTTAAGTTTTTCAGTTTTGCAGGCAAAACTGAAATAGTACTCAAGAATATTCCTCATCGTATTAAAAAGCACAATAGGCTGGGTTTTTCCATCTCTGACGTCTTTCAGGGTCTGCCATAACGCCTGATATTCATTGAGTATCTCGTGCATGGAGAGCTTCTCGCAGGAACTGTAGTCAGACTTAATAATTCGAAGCAGAGACCAGTTCACCGGTGCCTCTCTGTTATCCTGCAGGCGGCCGCTGTTTAAGAGTATTTCCTGGAAGAAAAACATATTGTGAGTCAGTATCACTACATGTCTCGCTGCACCTGACTTTATAACTTTCCGTTTAATAAGAGCTGCGACTTCATAAATATAGTTATGTGACAGGCTGGAAATCGGATCGTCAATAACAATAAGTTTATTCTCCGGGTGAATGGTTTCAGGGGTGAGACTGCCGGAGCATGATTCTATGAAATAAAGGAAAGAAACCATTGTTTTCTCACCCTCACTGAGGGATTTGAATACTTCCGCCTTCTCAGGCTCGCTTCCCCGGCGCAGACGGTATAGTTTCATCTCAGCATCATGGCAGATGATCTCAAAGCCGGTGATCCCCAGCAGCCTGAGATTCGCGTTGATACTGTCAATAGTGGGTTGTATGTCGGAGAGTTGTCCGGTCAGGGCATTCGTCTCGTCATCCAGCTGCTTCTTGTTTGCTTCGAGGATCCCGCCATCACGCAACCTACTGTTAATTTCATTCTGTAGTTCACCAAGCTGCCTGTCACGTTCGGTAAAGAACTCTTCGCAAATCCCTCTGAGATGCGCCATGATATCAGCGTACAGGGACTTTTTTTCCTGGGTAAAGTTTTCAGCCAGTCGGTTATTTTCCCGTACCCGGGTATTGAACGCATCCACTTCATTCTGGAGTAAGAACAGGGATTCCTGAAGGTTCTCAGGCTGTACCTTCAGAGACGGTTCTTTAATTTTATTAAGGAGTTGCTGTAACAAAATCTGAAAGCCTTTATTTACCGCTTTCACCAGAGATAAAATCTGACTTCCCTCATCAACGAAAGAATGAGTTGCAACGCGGTGTTCAAATTCGGCCAGGGCATCACAGTCCTGAGCCAGCCCTTCTGCTGCCTGGCTCAGCACTCCAAGAGAAGTCTGATAAGATTCATCGAACATCTGAGTGAGTTCGCGCGAAAAGGCCATGACATCAAAGGGCTGCTGGCAGAAGGGGCAAACATCGTCGTGTATATAATGTTGCCCCTGGCGCACCCAGTCTGCATTACCGATTTTCTGAATGAGTGAAGAGAATTGCGTGCTGCTTGCAGGCACAACAGGTTCCCGCATCAGTTTTATTGTTTCTTCCGTTAAGACAGTTGTTCGTGGAATATGAATTTCGCTGACAAGCGTTCCTTCGCTTTGACTTAACATTCGCCATTTATCAGTCAGTTCCTCAGTTGTGGTACGCACGTCTGAAAGCGGTGTTGCAACCATACGTTCGTAAAACGATCTTTTAATTTTGGCACCATCAAGGAAATCGCTGAGGATTTTCCTGTCATTGACTGTCCGGTTGAAAATATCCCTGGCACAGTGGTCGACGATCGTTTCTTTCATCCCTTCTTTTTGTGCAATCTCCTCATTAAGCTTCTCCAGGCGGGCACTCAGTTTTGTTCTTTCTTTATTATTACTGTTTATTTTATCCTGGCTTTCCTGATTGGCCTCACTGAGAGTGAAGATCCCGGGCTGATAGTCCGCACGGGCGAATTTGCTGTCAATATATTCCTGATTAAAGACCTGAAAGTGGCTGATGTGCGGGCTCTCAAAGGCGCAGTGTCGGTATTTATCCGCCTGCCGGTCATAAAAATAGCCTGATACCGTGGATTTCCCCGAGCCGTTCTGGCCGTAGATGAGTGTCACCTTACTGCTGAGATCAAAGCAGATATCCCGGTCAGGCGCGTAGCTTCTTACGCCCCGGATCCTGAGTTGAGCCATTTTTTTCTCCTTATCCCTGAGTTCTTTGAGCCTTTCTATCGTAGCCCACTTTTCATTCTTGTTGTGTCATCCTGATCAGATTTATCTGAACCACTCTTGCGTTCCAAATCTGACATGACCGGAAGTGATGGCCTTCGTGAATTAATTGAAGTGAAATTGCTTTAATGGCAATAAATTCTTTTGTGCTTTTTAGTCATTAATGTTTTTTGAGCAACAATATTAATCAATTACTGTCTTAAATGTATCAGTGCGCATCATCCCCAATGAAGATCCGAAAACCCTGAAAGCCGGATGCTAACTATCTGAGGTGAAGGTGACTATGTGTTTATGCTGGCAGCCAGGCAACCTGAATGGTTTTATCGTGATGTGCTCCGGCATACGTAAATCCCACACCGGAGCTAAGGAGGGATTACTTCTGAAGGTGCAACTCCTTCAGATTCGTTTCAAAGTAATCAACATAAATTCGCTCATTTTTGGGCTTCATTATCAGCTGAATACCGTTGGGAACGGGCGGACATGAGGCCCGGTAGGCGAACATCTCATCCTGGATATTCCGTAGCGTATAACCCAGTTGCTCTTCTTCTGCCCTTCCGGACACCCTGATGCCGGATAATTCCTTCTCAACGTACTTTTTCAGCTTCTCGCTTCTTTTCATACTGCTACGATTATCCAGAAACTGAAGCAAGAAATAGCGGATGACCGGCAGTGTGAACACCACATAGAAGAGGATCTCATTCAGTCCGGATTTCATGGCGATGCCGTAAACAAGCATCGCGACAGGCGAGACAATAAAAGCTGAAAGATAAAACACGTGCAGCACCTCCCTGAGCGATTTGTCCCAGCCGAGGTTTTTTCCGTGGCACAGGAGCGCCATTACGGCCAGCGGCGCGTCATACACCTTACTGACGTACCACCCCTCTTTGCCAAATCGTTTTCGTGCTTTTTCCGGACTGTCCCTGAAATAGGCAGCTTCCCGGATGATGTCATCGCGAGGGATCTCCTCCACCTTCAGGTCATTGCGCCGGATGCCCAGTACCCGGCAGTCGTACATTTCCTGGATTGAGGCTGCCTTCCTGCGCAGTGCAGCGATGTGTCCGCTGATGATAATGTTAAAAGTAAGCACCAGCAGTCCATACAACCCCAGCAGTGAAGACAGCAGCTCTGAATCGACAAAGCCCCGGCTCCGGTTGTATACGGTAACGAGCGAAAGCAGGAGCGGCACGATGATGCTGAAGATAAAATTCAGCCTGTTCCAGTATTTTACCCTGTCGTAAACACGGGCCTGCGCATACAGTAAATCCAGGTTTTCTCTGGTCGACTGGTTCGTGTAAATGGCATTCATAGTTCACCCGTAAACAGGAAAGAACGGCCCGAACACATCGCGCCATTTATTGATGGATTTTTCATACTCTTTGTTCTCCTCAAACCATCTCGCCTCCGATACCTTCTGCGCATCGAGATAACATCTGTCAGATATCGCCTTACGCGCCTCGGCTGAAAGAGAGTTGATATCTCCTTGTATGCCTTTGGGATCGTTGACGGAGAACTGTACGTACAGACCGAGATGGCGGAAAAGCGCTTCCAACTCCATATCGACAAACGATGAGCAGACTGCCTTGCCGGCGTAATAGTCCAGAATCATCGTCTCCAGCAGGTAGGAACTCATGGAGGGCATCGTCGGTCGCCGCTGCCAGTACTTGACTGCTCTGATGACATTCAGCACATTGCCGTCATTCTGCACATTGACAGTTGTGACTCTGTCCCTGTCTTTGCGGGGGTCGGTAAACTTCCAGTGGCCTTTGCCGTCGGGGATCAGATAGTAAGTCCGTCCAAAGGCATCTTCGCTGGTAATAAAGCAGGGTACGATGTCAAAATTCCAGTCCTTGCTGACCAGTTTCAGCGTGACGGCTTCCTGGTTACGCCTGATATCAGCCTGGGCATACTGGGCAATGTCCTGCAGGTGGTTTTTAAAGGCATTCAGAATTCTGACGGAGCAGATAGTGTCAGCTCCGGAATGCCGATATCCGTGCAGGCGCGACCCCTCGCCGGAAGAGGTCAGAGTGATCCGGTCACTCAGAACGTTATAGGTGGCACTCTGCGCGGATAAGCCGAACATCAGATCGATATCGTCCAGAGGACGGATTTTGGTTCTTCTGGCAAAGGATCCAATGGCAATATGGATCGCTGGATAACTCACCGGAAATTTATCGTCCTTCTCAAAATCATTCATCTTACCGATAAGCCAGTCGCGACTTGCACGCGCGTCATCGGTATCTGCCTTTTTGAGATTCACGATATCTTTCATAAATTCGTTAAAGGCAGCTATTACTGTGGTCGCCATGTTCAGTCCTTTAATTATTTATTGCAAAAGGCGCAGGGCTCTGTCGTACATCTGAACACTCCAGTGCCCTGGAAGAGTCGGTACAGTTTATTCTTAGTACCACAAGTTCACTACCGTCTCGCTCTCTACAAGGGCATATAATTTACATGGGAAGTAAGAGCCTCGTTCTTTTATTGAAGATAATACAAATATTTCTAATCATTCATGCCAAATAAGCAATAATGCGATTGTGTTCAATATTTATCATTAGTATTGCGGTATCAGCACAAATCCTTCTTCTCTCCTCCTTAGATCCGAAAAAAGTAAAGTCGGATCTGGACTAAGTCATCGTAAGGAAAGGTGAAAGAGATACGGCAGGAGAGAGTTCAAAGCTAAATGCAGGTGTAAACCGAAGGTCTGCTTTGAGCGAGAAACGGAAGTTGTCGCATAAGAGAATTAAGCGGTTGAGAGCGTTATTGGGGTGAATTATGCCGCTTGCGCGGCATTATTTTCTTTTATTTCCTGAAACATTTAACCGTTTTTATTGCTTTTAGAACACTTTGAGCGAGCTGCGCTCCTTAACGGCGCAAGAGCAAAATAAGCTTGGACTGAGAGTTTGCAGAGCAAAAATTTGAGCATTCTCATAAGCTTGGCTGGGTTGTCAGCACACACTCCCTTTTCCAGCACAGACTTTGTAACCACGCTGCTTGCCCCACTCACCGTGCCACTGCTAATTTCCGTTATTAGAATTGTTGCTCCACTTCCCACTACTACGGCGTTGCCTGATACTAAATATCCAGTTTTCTTTAGAGAAATCGGGACCGTCACTCGCCAAATTAAAATTCGGATTGAGCGAACAACTGTACATATAGTCATTGTGTATTATTCTTGGAACAATGTGATGACTCAGTGCGCAATTAAAATAACCATTCCCGATTTGCGATGACGCTTTTATAAAAAGCAGTTTCAATTGGCCTGGACTATGAATTCATCAAGAAAATGCTTCAAGTCCTCATCAATAGTCTTTGTGACACCCTGTTCAAAATTAGTAATTAAGACATCGGAGTAACCATTCAAAATCGCCATCAACTGACGCGACGTGCGGGCACAATCAGCAGCATGGAATACATTAAGACTGACACCTTCGATAAGAATTTTTTGCATTTCACTTAACCACAAACCAGCGACTTTTCTACTAAGTTCATCATAAGCAGGGTTGTGAATGCCAAGGTAGTTGACTGCACGATAAAGATACCAGCTTGAGTCGTTGTGGCCCGGAAGATAGTAATCAGTAAAAATATGTAACTTCGTTAAAGGGTCTTTCTTATCAGCGGTTTGGATAAAAGTCTCTACCTCTTTTTCAAGATGCTGCGAACAGGCCTCCAGGCAAAGTTGTTGCCAGTCACTGAAGTAATGATAGATATGACTTCTTGAAATCCCCATAAAATCAGTTAGCTGTCTGGTTTTAACGTTTTCAATCCCGTCTTTTACAAACAATTTGACTGCTGCAGACAATAACTCTTCTCGTAACCCTGGCGCTTCCATAAAAACTCCCATCGTTGACATTGAGCGAACGCTCAAGTAGATTTGCGCTCAATCTTGAGCGGATGCTCAACACCATTATACATCTGTGGTATGAATTGTCATTCTAAGCTTGTCGGCATGACTATCTATCACTTCAGAACTGGAGAAGGCGGGTGCATATTCCATATCTTTATCTCACCCTCGCTATACTTGCCGAAGTGTGTGCAACTATGTCTATAAAAGCGATCAGTGGCTTGAAAGCACCCCTTCCATTGATAGGGGTTGTCTTCGGCTATGGTGTCTCATTCTGGATGCTGACTCTTGTGGTAAAAAGTATCCCTGTTGGGATTGCGTACGCAATATGGGCAGGTGCAGGTATTGTTCTGGTTGCCTTATTGTCTGCGCTTTTTTATGGACAAAAACTCGATGCTTACGCGATGACAGGTATGTTTTTCATCGTAACCGGTGTGGTCATGATTCAACTTTTATCTTCTTCCGCAGGACACTGATGTTATGCCCGTTATTTGTAAAATGCGTGGAGCATTGCTGCTTGTCACAGCCCTTGTGACAGAAATGTTCGGAATGATATCCCTTAAAGCTCATTCACATTCATCTGAGCTGGTTGGAAAAGCGGCGATATATCTTTGTCTAATTTGGTCTGTTTATTTTCTGGGTAGAGCGAATGACTATTTTCAGTCTTTCTTGATAATACTTGCAAGTAATCTGACTATAACTTTAACCGTAACGATTTGTGGACTATATATGTTTAATGAACCATTTACATGGTTACGTTTTACAGGTCTATTCATGATTGTAACCGGAGTTGCACTATTGAGTTTTTTCAGTGACGACTTGATTTCTCTGCGGAGTGATATTGATGACGGCTCTACATGTTAACCAATATATTGCGCTGACTCTGTCAGTGATTATGGAGACTACAGCAGGTGTGCTGGTTACTGTTCCGCTAAGGCTTAATATAGCAGTAAAAAATGCTGCCTTGTTCGGGAGTATTTTTGTTTCCTTTATGGCGCTGGACTATGCTTTATCCGGCATCAGTTTCTCGGTAGCTTACCCGGTATGGGCAAGCGCAGGGCTGGCATTTACTGCTGTCATTTGTGCAGCATTTAAGGCCAAAGGATTAGTTAAAGCTGGCGCGCTTGGCATATTTTTAATCATTGCAGGTGTCATGGTTATTTTGTTTTCTTAGCCTTAACAATTATGGAATTACAGGTATGAATAGAGACGTTCTTTATCGCGAAATGGTGCCTGGAGACTACAGTAATCTCCTGAAACTGGTTATAGATACTTGGCGATATAATGAATGGGTGACTGAGAAACTTGTTGCCCCACTTGCTGAGAAATTCATGGTAGAGACACTTTTGAACTCATCTCAGCGTATCGTTGCGACATATGACGGGAATTTAATAGGAGTTTTAGCCGCAGAAACTGCTATTGAGGATCCGTTTTCAATTTTATGTAAATGCAAAGAAATTGATGCCTTGTTAAAATTAACGGAGAATGATACTGGTGACTCCACAATCTTACATCAGTACTTGAAGACAAAAAGGCTAAATCTGGATATGCTTGAATCCCGATATGAATGTTATCAGGGGTTAATAAGTTTGCTCATCGTCAAGGATGGGTATAAAGGGTTAGGTATCGGCTCTAAATTATTTGGAATGGCTAATGATTACTTTCATGATAATAATGTCAGTCGTTTTTATCTGTTTACAGATAGTGCATCAAATGTACGCTTTTATGAAAGCAAAGGTATGCGCAGAGTGAGAGAGATAAGTTACAAATGGGATGAAAATGATGTTCAGTCAATCGAAGAATATTACATGTATGAAGGGTTTACTTTAGAATAAGAACTGACACTCTAAGAATCTATAAAATTATTGTTTCGAATTGTAGTGAGACAACTCTATTCAATACGCCCATGATGTCCGCTTCTGGCACAAAGCGGACTTTATACTGACAGGACACGATGACAAAGGGCGGGAAGGACGTTCAGGGTGAAAATGATGCCTGCCGCTTCGTCGCTGATCCGCCGTCAGGATCACTTATCCATTCAGGGCAATAATGATCGTATTTTTGTTACCCAAAGACAATAATCCCCTCATCGCAACAATCCCCCTCAATTAGTGCCTGTCTTGCATCAGTCCCTCTCCTCTTTTACTCAGATCCGAAAAAAGTAAGTTCCGGAACTTCACGAACCGCACCGGCGCGCAGCGGCCCACAGACACAAGATGTAGCGGTGTTATCAGCTGCTCATGACGCTATATGTTGTGTCTTTCCCCTGCCGCGTGACCTGGTGCCCAGCGGCCGATATTGCCGCTTTGCTTATTCCCTGACCGTGGTACACTTCCGGAAAGTTGTTATACGCCAGAAAGTCGGATCTGCCGGAAACGGCTCTCCGGTAATTTAATAGCGTGGTTATATGCCTGCTTATTATCAGCCTGAAAATGATGACGGCAGGGGAAAATCAATCGGGTGACAGACGCAGGGTTGTGCTCAGCTGATTGTGCTGCGCGTCATAATTACTCTGAGTGACTATCTGATGGAAAAGAATTTGAGGGCAGGAAATGGGTAATCCTACATTCAGATCATTTTACGATGTGATCAGGGAGCTTGAAGGAGTGTATGGCCATCAGGAGCTATGGCTGTATTCAGGAATGACAGATGCAACGCCGGAAGAAGTGATTAACGCCAAACATAACTGGAAGTCGCCGAAAATCCTGAAGCGTAACGGCAGTATTGTTGCTGAACGTACTGGTAGCTCGGAGTCATGGCAACTGGTTGGTGACTACAAAACACCACTGTCCCAGCATTGTGCTCCGCCCTGGCAATCCTGTCAGATAGATCACTGGTTTAAGGGTTCCTACATTCTCATAGAATAAAGAGTAAATAGTGGCAGGCGGGATTTCTTAGTAAAGGAAGGCAAATGTGTGATTTATGCAGGGCGGACGGGAATTACTTCCATACGCCGGAATGCGTGTATGACCAGCTGGTCAGTGAGTACCCCGTGATGTGGCTGCGGGACTCGACCCGGATCGGCGCCTGCGACACCCTCCGTGAACTGCTGTCGCCGGAAGGGATGGTGCTGGCCATACAGAACGCGCCTCCCGTGACGGGATGGCGGCTGCGTATGCGGTATAACGAGGCCACTGACGAAGAGATAGACCCGCAGTGCGGGGACTGTATTGAGCTGCTCTCCAGGACGGACGCCCTGCAGGCCTTCAGGTCGTTGCGGGAAGGCACCGCATCAGCTTAACCGAGCGGTCCACACAACAACCCTTTAGCCAGTAAACAGGAAACGAGATGAACAGAACCGATGGCGAACCAGAGACAGAAACAGACGTGATGGCCACCGCTTTCAGCACCATGCGAAAGTACGGCGGTAATATCGTTAACGTTACGCAGTTTATGGATACTAATGCTTACGTGAAATCCGATCCGCGGATGCCGAGAACGCGGCTGCGTCGTTACCTAGGACAGTACGGCCTGCGCGGTGAGGCGCTGAGCGCGGAGGTCAGACGTATCGTCGCTGGCCCTGAGCGACCGGGTAACACGCTGAAAGCCGGGATCTTCTATACGTGGCCCTATGGCTGGGAGCCTGCGGATTTCACGCCATTGATGAGGCGCATTTTCAAGGGAAAGCGCACCCGCCATGTGATGTTGTTTGATGAACTGCCTCAGCTGTTTGGCAAATTAGGATAAGCCGGAATGAACCATGACCTGGTGGCTGCCCGTGCGGCAGAAGAGATCATTGAACTGCTGACGCTGTGCCAGCAGCTGCAGTCAGAAAAGGATGGCCGGGAACGGCCGGCGCCCGGAATATATTCCCGCGATGAGGACGCGTTTGCCGATCGTATCCGCACAGCGTGCGGACATGCCCAGCAGCTGCGCCAGCTGCTGCCGATGATTACGACACTGAGCGCCATCGGCGCCGTGATGGAACGCCGGGGTGAAATCAGTCTGCTCCCGGGCGAAGATTACGCGCAGAAAGCACTGGCACGACTTACAGAGCACTACCTCTCCAACGGGGACACTATACAATGATGCCGGCAATCCCAGGCAAGGGCGTCTCATTTTCGGCCGCGCAGCTGCCGGTGGCCATCGACTACCCTGCCGCACTGGCCCTGCGCCAGATGGCCCTCGTTCAGGACGAACTGCCGAAATATCTGCTGGCGCCGGAAGTGAGCGCCCTGCTCCACTATGTGCCCGATCTGCACCGCAAGATGCTGCTGGCCACCCTCTGGAACACCGGTGCGCGCATTAACGAGGCGCTGGCGCTGACCCGGAGTGATTTTTCCCTGGTACCGGCCTACCCTTTCGTGCAGCTGGCCACACTCAAACAAAGGACTGAAAAAGCCACCAGAACTGCCGGCCGGGCGCCCGCCCGCAGTCAGGCTCACCGGCTGGTACCGCTTTCCGACCCGCAGTATGTCAGCCAGCTGGAGATGATGGTGGCCACGCTGAAAATACCCCTTGAACGACGCAACAAGCGAAGCGGCAGAACCGAGAAGGCGCGTATCTGGGAGATCACCGACCGGACGGTCCGCACCTGGCTCAGCGAAGCGGTTGAAGCGGCAGCGGCCGACGGGGTGACGTTCTCCGTACCGGTGACGCCGCACACGTTCCGCCATTCCTACGCGATGCATATGCTGTATAACGGGATTCCACTGAAAGTGCTACAGAGCCTGATGGGACACAAGTCGATCAGCTCAACTGAGGTCTATACGAAGGTCTTTGCGCTCGATGTGGCGGCGCGGCATAGGGTGCAGTTCCAGATGCCGGGCGATGAGGCGGTGGCGTTGCTTAAAGACATAGGTAGCAAAGCAAGATAATAAGATGGTAACTTATCATCTTATTATCTTGTTATCTTGTTATCTTGTTATCTTGTTAGCCTCGCAGCTTTAAATTATCGTTTTAATAAGTTGGTAACTTATTAAGTTGATGTTATTTTAATCTTGATTTTTCAATCAGTTGAGAGATTTCTTCTCGGGATAAATTTTCCAATGCCATCACTGCTGCTCTAACTACATCGGATCTATTTACTCTCCTGTTCCCTGATAGCATCTCTTCCTTTATGACATTATCAATTGAGTTAAGATTCTCTTCAGCAAGAGAGATACTGACTGGTTTTGCTTTATTAGTCGCAGATTTATTACTTGGTTCATCTGGATTTTTAGCAGTGAGACCAGCTGTTCCTCCGTTTATAAACGAAGCTTCGTCCCTTGGAGGTGTATGTGCTCTATTCCTCACAGAATGATCTCCTTAACCAGAGCTTCAATTTCTTCTTGGGCTTTGAGGTTTTGTGTTTCAAAAATAGTCATCGATTCGGCCCAGGCATCTCTGTGAGCTTTTCTGTCACATACGCGAGCATTAGACAGATTCATTTCCGGAAAGTCTTTGAGAACATCTGCTGCCTGATTAGCTTCATTAACAAACATGTTAGTTGGTGTCATATTCAACACTAAATACCCACGAACAGACTCGTTGAAATCTTTAGCTGCGGTATAAACAGAGCATGTATGTGGTACGACATCCAAATCCATTTGGGACGGTCGTAAAGGGGAAATGAACACATCTGCAGCCATTAATCCGCTTCGCATCTCTGCACTGTCACGGCCAGCACAATCGGCGATTACAAAGTCATAAGATTTTTCATGCTCTTTTAGCATGGCTTTGATGTTGCCGGACGCTCCAGTCACAGGCATATGAGGCAAGTTCTCTGGTCGATTGTTATACCAGGTCAGCACTGATTTTTGATCGTCGGCATCTACAATGAGAACTCGCTTTCCTAGTGCCATAAGATATGCAGCGATGGAAACTGCGAGCGTACTTTTACCTACTCCACCTTTTTGACTACCAAGAACAATGATCATATTCCGCACACCTTGTTTGTTATCTTATTAAGATAATAGGATAGCAAAAAATAATTTTCAATATCATCGGCGTTGATATCTTGCTATCATGTTAACTTGTGATGTTAATAAGTGCATTTAATTCAATAATATAATATCAAATTTAAATACCTTACTATCTTACCAAGTTGTTATGTTATCAAGATATTATCTTGTTATCGTAATCACACTTTTGAGTGAAGGAGTAAATCAATGGACCTTGTGTGGAAAAAAAATCCCAGGGGAAGGCTTGAAAGGAAACTGAATCTGGCAGAGAGAGAGGCATTGCTGCATGTTTTCAGTAACGGTCGAAAACCCGCTCAGGCTGATTTACGTATAGCAAATTCTGTGCTTGAAGAAATGGACCGCCGTAAGTTGTGGTTAAAATGTGATTGCGTCGAACATGACCCAAACATCGAAGGTCCTTTTAATTGCGAGGTTAACGTTACCAGGTTACGCCACGTCAAGACGACAAGACAGCATGATGAACAGTGCCCTTTGTTCAGGCTAAAAAAAAGTAAGGATGCTGATAACACTATCACTGAAGGAAAAACCAGCCCACTAAATCCGGTTGGCGGGAATGACTGGTTACCTGACAAGAAGAAAGACACCAAAATCACCTCTGTGGAAGTGCCGGTGGTGCCCCGTAAGCGTCGACGCAAAACTCTTAAACCCATTCCGGCTCTGGGCCGAAAATTGCTGACTCTCATTCAGGCAGCTGGCCTGAACCAACTTGAACTAGTACCTGAATATAAAAGTCCGGGGTTAGTCGGTTCGGTCAATAGAATAAAAGAAGTTCTGGATGAACATACAATGGGCAATGGAACACAGCTTAATATGCTGTTCAGTTGCGCGCCCTGGCTGTCCCTCGAACGGATTAACGACATGCTGACTCAGCTGGAAGTTTCGCTGCAGAGTGATAGTAGTGATAAGGAGGCATGCGTGTATATCATTGGTATTGCGACCGATGCCAATCGGGAAGAAGTAACCTTTAGCGTTCGGAGTAATACTTTTATCCATAGGCCTGAAGCCCGAGTCAGTATCAATGGAGAAAGCACCTACAACACTGGCAGTCGGGCCCCATACTGGGCAATTCTGGAATACCGCAGAGGTAGGGATGGCAAGGTTTACTGCCATGAGGGCTATGCGCATGCCGCGTATACGCTTGATAATCCGGTGCCTGTGGACAGCAACAAAGAGCGCGACACACTGAAGGTAATAATAAACGCCAGCAGCTATGCTGGCCGTCAGGAAAATCATCCGGATGCTATCAGCCTCAGCAAGCCACTTTTCACGTCTAAAAGCACTAAGAATGGGGTGGAGGAGGTCATTCATCCTGACTTCATACTGAATGTGGTCCCGAACAAAGAAAACACGGTTACCACTTTCATCATTGAAACAATGGGCTCTGAATCCGAGGAGTATGTCGAGCGTAAACTGCAAACACATAGCTGGATGGAGCAGGAAGGTGTGCTCTTAACTGATCCTCCGGGTTGGCCAGAACCTTCAGACAGGACATTTAACAGCTTCCTGCTCAAACACATTTTTAGTGCAGGGAAAATGCACAAATAGTTCCAGGCAGCGGTTTTGAATTCAAATAGTGACAATGCACCCTCAGCCAGAAGTGGAAAGGACGTCCTTAAGTGTGACAAACGACACTCAGGGCTGAGGGGAAATGTGACAAGCTGCACTGAACTAAATGTGACAAATTGCCCTCATTAAGTGTTTTTAAAGCACAAAATTGGAACCATTTAGTTCCTGAAAACCAGTCAGGGCAAAGGAAGACAAACTGTTCTGTGACAAATCACCCTGAGAGCTTTAACTCTAGTGTAACAAACCACCCTGCTAAATGTGACAAATCACCCTCAAAGCTCACTCAGGTGTGATCGACATTATGTCGCTGAAAGAAAAGACTATATGAGTCGTCTGGCGGCCTTTCTTTTTCTCTATATAAGACAGGCGCATTGGCGTTCTGCTGTTAATCTCATCGACGCTGGCCTGAAGGAACCGACGGCGAAAGTCCGGCATACGTTGATAACTTTGCGGAAGCTGATAGCGCTCCATGATCCAGTCTATTTTCAGGGATACTACGCCAGAGCCATCCGGCTTACGGTACTGGCATAGTGACTCGTACAGGCGCATGGCATAGGGATTAGTGATCTCTTTCGTTTCACTTAGTCGGAACTGTGTGAAACGGTTCTGAAGCCCAATAAAGAAAGGAATGAGGTACGGGTTAATATGAACGCTGTAGAGCCCTCTGGAAGGACTATGGGCACGTTTGATGAACCAGGGAAAGGACTCATAACCTTTTTCTTCCCCGGCGTCCTCTTCAGGCCGATAAAAGACCACTTCTTTACCCGCGAATCCCTTCAGAGCCTGACGGATATCTTTGCTGGCCTCGGCGGAGGTCAACCCGAAGGTTTCCGCATACTTGGCGACCTGAATTTCACATATCCCGTCATGCTCCTGCAGCGTACCGTCAGATTTTCTGATCTGGTCCACAAAGAGATAAAGCATACGCTTTTGATCGCGAGAAAGACTGTATGCCGCCTCAGTCAGTTCGTTTGACTGGACAATTCGCGGGCTATTCTTACGTTTTTTATGGTTGATAACCGCAACTTCCGTCATGACAGGTCCGTGTAAAGTGTGACAGGAATTTAGATTGTCACACTAATTGAAAAAGAGTCAACAGGTTGGGATAACTTTGTGGAATACAGCAAATCATGAGGGCAATTTGTCACAGGGTTAAGGGCAATCTGTCACCTTTTAAGAGGGGGGTTGAGGGTGATTTGTCACACTGAAAGGGCAGATTGTCACACAGATCCTTCTCAAACCCGCATGAATAAAGGGCTGAGAGGTATTCTAAAAAGGTAAACCTAACAACCCTTTAAAAAGATCTTATAAAAATATGCCCGTGGATAAGTGGATAAAGCAGAGTGGGGTATCCATTAAACACCGAGCGTAAGCAGAATTTGTCCGTGCAGTTCCCTGGTGCTTCCTCGCTCACTCGCGGGCTTCGCCCTGTCGTTCGGCTGCGGCGAGCACTACTGGCTCTCTGAAAGGCGAAATTTAACTGATCCTCGCTATGGGGATATCTTTCCAGCAAGTAGTGTAGGCAGGGGAGAGCATATCGCGCTTCATTTGCCATGCAGGCGCAATCCCTCGACCGGCAAACCAGACCTGTCCCAGGCCGGAATGATTAATGCCATCAAGAACCTTCATCAGCTCAGCGCTGTGAGGACGTGGCGGACGTTCGTCGAACAGCTGTAGCTGCGAAACGCCGGAGCCGGTGAAGTCATTCAGCATCACACCGGCTTTGGCATACCGGTGCCCATCCTTCCAGATACGCTCCAGCGCCGTTGTGGCGGCCGCAATGATGTCACGTGTGTCCTGAGTGGGGGTAAGCAGTTTCTCCGTGGCCACGTTGCCGTAGTAAGGTTCTTTAACGGCGAACGGAGACGTTTTGATGAAAACGGAAATATGACGGCAATACTGGTGTTCTTTACGCAGCTTTTCGGAGGCCCGCTCTGCGTACTGACAGACAGCCTGGCGGAGCGAATCGTACTCCGTGATTTTCTCTCCAAAACTGCGGCTGCAGACAATCTGCTGTTTCACTGGCGGGGCTTCCTCAAGCGACATGCAGCTTTCCCCGTTCAGCTCCCGGACCGTTCGCTCAAGGACCACGGAGAAATTTTTGCGGATAAAGGCCGGGTTCGTCAGGGCCAGATCGAGCGCAGTCCTGATGCCCAGTACATTGAGCTTGCGTGCAATGCGGTTTCCCACGCCCCAGATCTCTTCGACCGGCTGGAGTGAAAGCAGTTTCCGCGTTCGCTGAGGATTCCCCCGGGTCAGGGCGAGCACGCCACGAAACTGTTTCCACTCCTTTGAGGCCCACTGTGCTGATTTTGCCAGCGTTTTCGTTGGTCCGGCACCCACACCGATGGTCAGCCGGGTACAGTCATACACGTGCTGGCGCAGCTGCCGACCGAAGTCCTCAAGATCCATGCAGTGCTCCACGCCGGTCAGGTCAAGGAACATCTCGTCAATCGAATACTGTTCCACCCTGGGGGCCAGCTCCTCCAGGCAGCTCATCACGCGCGCCGACATCGAGGCATAAAGTTCATAGTTGCTTGAGAACGCGTATATTTTTTCCGGGTAGCTCTCGTTTTTCATCTGAAACCACGGCGTGCCCATTTTTATCCAGGGCTTTGCCTCGGCACTTCTTGCGATGACGCAGCCATCGTTATTACTGAGCACCACAACCGGCTTTCCTTTCAAATCCGGGCGGAAAACACGTTCACAGCTGGCATAAAAGCTGTTCACATCGGCCAGGGCAAACATCAGTACATCTCCCTCGGGCGGTGGATTATGTGCGTGACGACACCAAAAATATCCAGATCGTCCGGGTCGGGATAAATCGGCGACCAGGCGGTGTTCATGGGCTGCAGCGTCAGTCGTGGCGTCAGCAGGAGCCGTTTAACCGTAAACTCCCCCTGCACGCTGGCCACAACGATATCGCCGTGCCGGGGTTTCTCTGCACTGTCCACAACCAGCAGATCACCATTGTAAAGGCTGCCGTCGGACATGCTGTCACCGCTGGCACGCAGATAGTAAGTCGCGCTCGGATGCCGTATGCAGTAATCATGGAGATCCAGGTCGGACTCGACATAGTCAGCGGCAGGGCTGGGAAAACCGCAGCTGGCCAGGTCTGCAAACAACGGATGGGCCTGTGGCGGGAGTTCTTTCCCGGTGCTGAAAAGCAGCAGTTTCATCTTTCCTCCTGATGTCTAAATATACTGGTTATGCATACAGTATATTTAACAGCGTGAGGATAATCCAGTTCACCTGCTCCAACAACAGGGTGAGTAACCGGAGTTACTCAAAATGCTCTTAAATATCATTTTGATACTTTTATAATTCTCGTAATGAGAATTAATGCTTTTGTTTTTCCATTTTGCTCTTATAATATGTATCAAATTGAGTTTAATTGACGGAGCATAATGATGAATATTTACTGCGATGATGGTTCAACTAATGTTAAGCTGGCATGGTTTGAAGGAAACGAACTGCAGACCCGGGTTTCTGCCAACTCCTTCCGGCATGGCTGGAAAGTGGCGGAATTCAGTGCCGCAACGTTCAACT
>Ga0157363_1000853_pt1 | contig 24353 bp, 23 predicted proteins | sample AttsexASBM1_FD_111477 | JGI IMG/M metagenome (GOLD analysis project Ga0157363, IMG submission 111477) | Fungus gardens microbial communities from leaf cutter ant in Ribeirão Preto, State of São Paulo, Brazil - Atta sexdens ASBM1 | ecosystem: Host-associated > Fungi > Mycelium > Unclassified ... | reverse complement strand
GCATCAGCTTGGCATTGGGAGAAACTTCGATGGACGCGGGATCAATATGCTCCCGTCCGGTTCGGACTGTTTTCGTATCGTTTTCCATAGGGGGATAACATATCACGAAACGATTGGTTTTTCAGGTTCGGCAGAAAACAGCCGAAAAATACACTCAAAATACGTTCAGGATTGACTATCGCCTCATAACCCCTTCAGGATACACGTCATGCAGACACCCGATACAACCAACGATGTTCCTGTTATTGGCACGAAAGCGCTGATCATCATGCATGTGATGTTGGTTGCATTCATCGCTCTGGTGCATTTCAAGCTGACGAGCGCTACGGACTTCTGAACCGCCGCCACAGGTCGGCCAGCGCATAGGACAGGGCAGCCCCAAGCCCGATCCAGAACGGAACCGGCGCATCCGTCACCCAGGACAGCATCAGTCCACCCCACGACAATCCCAGCGCCAGCCCGACGGAAACGGCAATCCCGGCGAGCGGCCCAAGCCCGAGCTTCAGCGCTGTCGCGGCAGGCCCGATCATCAGGCTGAACGCCAGAAGTGCCCCGGCCACTTCCGCACAGGCCGCACAGGCCAGCGCCGCCACGGCCATGAACACCACCGACACCAGCCGCGCCGGAACACCCCGCGCCCGCGCCACTTCCGGCGCCAGACTGGCAAACAGCAGCCTGCGCCCCAGAAACGCCAGCAGCCCCAGACACAGCACGGCCACCCCGCACAACGCCTCCAGCGTCGGCACGTCAATGCCCAGAACGTCACCGAACAGCAGCGTAGTCGCAAGGCTGGAGCCCCGGTTGCTCATGTGCAGGAACCACGCCCCAAGCCCCAGACTGGCCGCGAGCACAAGCCCGATCGTGCTGTCGCGCTGGGCGGGAACACCGCGCTCCCCTTCGCGCTCAGCCCCGATGACGAACCCCGCCATCAGACTGAACGCCACCATCCCCGAAAGCGGCGGAAAGCCAAGCCAAACCGCCCCGGCTGCCCCACTGAACCCGATATGCGACAGCGCATGGGCCGCAAACGCCTGACGCCGCAGCATCAGGAACCAGCCCACCGTCCCCGCCAGAACAGACACAACCGCCGCGCCCACAAAGGCATGGCGCATGAAATCAAACTCGAACATGCAGCCCTCCGTCCGCAAGCTGCACAACCCGCGTCACGGCCCCGGACAGAACCTCGGTTTCATGAGACGTCAGAACAATCCCGATCCCCAGACGCTCCGTCAGATCCCGCAACAGGCGCACCGTCCGCTCCTGCCCCGCCTGATCGAGCGCCGCCAGCGGCTCATCCAGCAGCAGCAGATCCGGATTCCCTGCCAGAGCCTGCGCCAGCCCGACCCGCTGACGCTCCCCGCCGGACAGCAGTCCCAGCGGACGATGCGCAAACGCCGAAGCCCCCGTCAGCGCCAGAAGCCGGTCCGCTTCCTCCCGCCGAGCCCGCAGACGCAACGGGAGTCCCCAACGCACACCGTCCACCGCTGCGCGCACATGACTGACCGCCGGAAGCAGCAGCGCCGCATCCGTCACACTCTGCGGCATGTAACCGATATGCTGCCGGGCCTGCGCCGGCGACAGACCATGCGTGAGAATTTCGCCCGCCTGAAGCGCAATCAGCCCCAGCATCGCCCGCAGCAGCGTGGACTTCCCCGCACCGTTCCGCCCCGACAGAAGCGTGATGCCCGAAAGCGGCACCGTCAGGGACGCATCCCGCAACACACAGGTCGATCCCGCCGTGAGCGTGACGTCCCGCAAAACGAGACCCCGCTCTGGCTGACAGCAGACCCGCTTATTTTCCGCCATCACCCAGCGCCTGCTCCACCGTCTGAAGAATGCCATGAACCCAGCCCTGCCAGGACTGCCCCGGTGGCAAAGTCTCCCCAATCGCCACGACCGGCAAGCCCACAGCCTGCGCCCGGTCCAGCAGCCGGTCGATCTGCGGCGAATGAATCGCCGGATTGGTAATCAGCATCCGCACCTTGCGCCCGTCAATCAACATATCGACCTGCGCCACATCGCGCGGCGAGGGCTCCGCATGGTTCATGATCGACAGCGCAAAATTCTCATCCAGAACAGACAGCCCCGCATCCCGCAACAGCATTTCCCCAACCGGCTCCACCGCCGCCACAGGCACGGCCTCATGACGCGCCTTCATCGCCGCCAGACGATCCGTCACGCCCTCCAGTTGCTTGCGGAACGCTGCCAGCCGCTCCGCCACGGCCGGTGCGGAAATCCCCGGCTGATGCGACAGCCTGTCCGCAAAGACCTGCGCAACCTTCCCCACCACCGCCGGATCGAGAAAGAGATGCGGATTGTCGCCGGGCCGCCACCCCGCCAGCGATGCCACCACGATCCGCTCCGGCACGGAAGCCATAAAGGGAAGCGCCCAGTCGTCATAGGTCGCACCATTCACCACCGCGATGGTCGCCCCCTCCATGGCGCGCGCCATGGAGGGCGAGGGCGTCAGATCATGCGGATCAATCCCCGGCGTCGCCAGAAGAGCCTGTGTCTGCACATCCGCCCCCCCGATCTGCGCCGCCACATCGCACCAGGCCGCTTCAACGCACACCACACGAACGGGGGCCTGCGACGGCTCGGCCTGAGCAGCGGCTGCACCTCCTGAAATCAGTGCAGCCAGCAGAAAAGCTGGAAAAAAACGCATCATGGTCCTCGGGGCAGGGGTCAAGGCTCAGGTGTTATAAAGTAACATTTACAGCCTGACCATCCTCACCGGACCCTCTTATCCCTGACGCAGATAAAGTGCCGCCGCCGCGGCCACAACCTTGCGCTGATAATCCAGATTAAGCGGCAGGGTCCGGGAATGATAATCCCCGATCGCCTTCATCAGATTGCCATGCTCCTCATTCAGCGCCCTGCGCAGGATCATGGCCGCCGCCGCGATATTGAAACACGGCTCCAGCGCCAGACGCGCCGCAACGTGCGACACCGGCTGATGCGTCATGGACGCGATCGGCAAAATCCAGCGCGAATTGATCTGCATGAGCCCGATATCAACCGAGCCGTCCGTATTGGTGCTGACATGCCCCATCGTCCCACCCTCGACCCGTTGGATTACAGGCAGGATGCGCGGCGGCAGATGGTAATGCAAAGCCGAAGCCAGCATGCAGGCCAGCAGACCGCCAGCCATGATTATGAACGGACCACAGGGTGAATCATGCCCCGGACCCTAGCATCGGACGCGCCCGCCTGCCATCCTGAACACCTCGTGATGACCGCAAAGGACAGGAGGACACGTGCAGGACACATCCGCGACCCTGACACTGGACGCTCTCGGCATTTCCTATGAACGCCATGTCTATGAGTATGACCCCTCAGCAGGAAAACTCGGCGTGGCCGCCGCCGCAGCGCTGGGCCTGTCGCCGGATCACGTCCTCAAGACCCTGATGGTGCAGATCGACGGACGCCCTGCCTGCGTGGTGCTGCCCGCGGACCGGGAACTGGATTTCGCCCGCGTGGCACAGGCGTTCGGAGGCCGGACAGCCAAGATGCTCTCCCGCCCCGATGCCGAACAGCGCACCGGCTACCGCATCGGCGGCGTGAGCCCCTTCGGACAGCGCAGCGCCGTCCCCACGGCCTTTGAACAATGCGGCATGGACGGCCCGCCCGTGGTCATCAATGGCGGAAGCCAAGGCCTTCTGATCGCGTTATCCCCGCAGGATGCCCTGACCGCCACTGGTGGCCTCGTGGCCGATCTGGTCAAACCCCTTTAAGCGGCGCCATATCCGTCCGGATGGTCCACACGCCAGCGCAGGGCCGTCTCGACGATATCATCAAGCTGGCTAAACTTCGGGTCCCAGCCCGTTTCCTTGCGGATCTGCGAAGAATCCGCCACCAGAACCGCCGGGTCTCCTCCACGGCGCGGCGCCCATTCCCAAGGCACTTTCCGGCCGCTGACGCGCTCGACACTCTGGACGACTTCCAGATTGGTAAAGCCCAGACCATTGCCCAGATTATACGTCACGGACCGCTCATCAAGCTGCCCCATGGCGCGGATATGCGCATCGGCCAGATCCGTCACATGAATATAATCGCGCACACAGGTGCCATCGCGCGTCGGATAGTCGTTCCCGAACAGCTTCAGCCCGGCCCGACGTCCCAGCGCCGCGTCGATCGTCAATGGAATGAGATGCGTCTCCGGCCGGTGATCCTCGCCCAGACGTCCCTGTGCATCCGCACCCGCCGCATTGAAATAACGCAGGCACGCGCTCTTCATGCCGCAGATCCGGTCCGCCCAGACCAGCGCCCGCTCGATCAGATATTTGCTCTCGCCATAAGGCGATCCCGGATCCACCGGCGCATCCGCCGAAATCAGCGGCGGCCGGTCATCGCCACCAAACAAAGCCGCCGTCGAGGAAAACACGAAGCGCTTTACGCCATGCCGCGTGCAGGCCTCAATCAGGTTCAGAGCTGTGATGTAATTCCGGCGCAGATAGAGGAAAGGCTGGCTCATGCTTTCGCCCACAAGCGACAGCGCCGCGAAATGCAGAACCGCATCCCACTGTCCCGAAGCCACCGCCCGGTCCGTCGCCTCTGCATCCGCCAGATCGACATGAATGAACTGCGCGCCCTGCGGCACGGCTGCCTGATGGCCCGTGCTCAGATTGTCGAGAACAACAACCTCATGTCCGCCATCCACCAGAGCCTGTGCCAGATGACTTCCGACAAACCCGGCCCCGCCCGTAACGAGATACTTCACTGATCCAGTTGTCCTTTTTCCAGAAATACCCGGCCCGCCATGACTGATCCATGACGTGCTGGCTCAAGTAAGAGAAGACCAGAACAGGTCAGAGAAGATTCTGGGCGCGGCTGAGGATCATGCTGCACAGTTTCTGCTTCAGCTGGCCCTTGAGGCTCGACAGCGACAGCGGATCGCTGCCTCCCGTCAGAAGCTGCCCCTGCTGTCCTGCCGCATAATCACTGGTGGACGTCACGCCCTGCTTGCTCGTCAGGCTGCTCAGGGCCGAAGTGGCGCTGCTGCCGCTCAAATAGTTGTTCTGCACACAATAGCTCAGAACACCCGCAACATTGCCCGTGCTGGCGGAAGACACGTTCGGCAGCATGCTGCCCATGATGCCGGTGCCCCCGGTCATGCCACTCATGCCCGACATGCCGCTCATGGCATTGCCCGCACTGCCAACACCCGGAATGGACTGGGCATGGGCCGAGGACGCAACAAGAGCAGCGACCACAAGACCCGCGAAGAGACCGTTCGAGTAACGCATCCTATTTCTCCTTCAGAAGACGCTCAGGGCAGCACCTGTCAGAAGTCACCGTCGCTGCCGACATGTTTACCGAAAGTGACGCTAACATAGGATGGCAGCGGGTTCACCCGTCTAACGTCCGCAGAACTCCCGCGCCGCACCATAAATATGGTAGAGCGAGCTGGCCGGAACGTCCGAGACTGTCGCGTTTCCAAAGGCGTCGAAGCGATCCACCCACAAAGCACTGCTCTGATCGGGACTAAACGTTCCAAAGAAATGCTCCGTCAGCCCCCGCAGAATATCCGGCCTCTCATTACGACAGACAAGCAGGCGGCAAAGCTCGGTCTGCGGCCAGATCCGCGTTGCATTTTCAACGGTCTGCCCTCCTTCCGTAATGGCATCGCGCACGACGGCGCGCCCCGCATCATGCGCCACGCCATGCGCTATTCCGAACGCGAACAACCCGTCCGCCGCCCGGCCAATCGCCCCGGCGTCCGGCGTTCCAGGCTCAAGACGCAGATACTCTCCCAGCAGCCAAGACCATTCGAAAAGATGCCCCGGCTCCACGCGATTGCCCCCTGCGGGGGCCGTCGGACGCCAGTCTGTCATAAAATCTTCAAGGAGCGCTCCCGATCCGGGCTGGATGAGCTTCCCCAGAGCCAGCCGCACTAGAGACCGCGCCTCGTCCAGATAAAAGCTGTCCTCCGAAACCTCGAACAGCACCAGAAACGCCTCAAGCAGATGCATGTGCGGATTCTGATGCCGGACCGCTCCCGTCAGCGGCACCTCGTCCAGAAACCCGCCATGCTCCGCCCGGAAAATCTGATGCAGTTCCAGCACCGTCTGCCGCGCCACTGCCAGAAAATCCGGATTGCCACTCAGGCGATACGCCCAGCCATAGGCAAACAAAATGAAGGCATGCGCATAGAGGTCCCGTTTCGTCCCAACCGGCGTTCCATCCGGTGCGACGGAAAAAATCCACCCCGCCTGCCCATCCCGATAGCGATAAAGCCGCTCGACGTTTTCCAGACACATCAGCGCCTGCCCAGACGCCTCATGCAGCCCGTCCAGCGCCGCCCGACAGAATGTCGAAATCTGTCGCGCCTGCACCATGAGCCGCGACGCTTCCAGAACCAGAGGCTCTCCGGAAAATGTCAGACGCTCGTGATACAGACCGCGTGTGCGATCAAACCCCACATCGCTCCAGAACGGCAATACCGTCCGCGTCAGCCAACTGCCCCAAGGGGCCTGCTGCTCAGCATTCATGAGGGTCGGCAAAGAGGTGTAAGGCGTTCCGGTCTGCATTTGACTGCCGTATGAGAGCTGAACGTCCGCGTCAACAGACATAGATCAACCACAGCAGAGCCGGACCGGAAATTTCATATTTTTAGGAGAGAAGGAAACTGGTGGAGCCAATCGGGATCGAACCGACGACCTCCTGAATGCCATTCAGGCGCTCTCCCAACTGAGCTATGGCCCCACATGTTTCATCTGCGGCCCCTTTGGGACGGAGCCGGATGAGGGCGGTATATCGTCATGATTTCGCCCTGACAAGCCTGAAAAACAGATTTCGACAGCAGTTTTCACGCAGAAATCGCCTTCAGCCTCCGCAGTTCCTCCAATAACGGAAGCAGCGGCAGCCCCAGAACGGCATCCTGCGCCCCTTGGACAGCCGAAAAAAGCTGTATTCCAGGGCCTTCCAGTCGATACGCCCCCACACAGGACAGGATCGCCGCCCCTTCCCGCTCCAGATAGGCCTCAAGAAACGCCTCCGAAAACTCCCGCATCGTCAAACACGGCGATGCCAGATGCTCCCAGATTTTCTCGCCCCCTTTATAGAGAACCACCGCCGTGCGCAGAACATGCGTCCGCCCGCGCAGCCGACGCAGATGCTCCCCTGCCTCCGCCACAGAGCCCGGCTTGGCAAAGGCCACCCCGTCCAGATCGAGAATCTGGTCCGCAGCCACAGTCAGATCCTCGAAGCCCACATCCCGTGTCGCGAGATTGGCTTTTGCATCTGCCAGAGCGATCGCCGTTTCCGAAAGCGTCTGTCCCTGCGCCTCGCAGGATCGCCGCAGCGCTTCCTCATCGAGATCGACCGGTCTGGCCTGCACCGTAAGACCTGCATTTTCGAGCAACATACGCCGGGCTGACGACCCGCTGGCAAGAATCAGGGAAGTACTGAAAGACATCATGATGTACGACTCCGTACTATCGACTGCGGAAAGGAGGACGAGTACTGCAAGAAACCCTGTGAAAGCATTGCGTCAGTACTGGGGTACATGGGGATAGTACCTGCCCTCCCGAAAGGAGTACCGAGTACCGTGGATTGTACGGTACACCAGCCGGAACTGGGGGTTGTACACAGCCTCTCTGTGGGCAATTCGGGATAGAATCAACGACTCCCTTGCAGACTGCGGCCTCCAGAGTTGTACACAGTGTGAACAAGACGGGGTACATTTTCAGAAAGCCGGGTACCCCGGTATCCACAGGGATCATCTTAACCTCCAGCATTTCTTTCTTTTTTCTTTTATGATTAGTGGGCGGCATGATTTCGGAAAACGCATCTTCCTCACCCTCATCAAAACCGCTTTTGCGGGCTCTCCGTGGTGAAGCCGTCTGGCCGCCTCCGGTCTGGCTCATGCGTCAGGCAGGCCGCTATCTCCCCGAATTCCGCGCCATGCGCGACAAGGCCGACTTCCTGACCCGGTGCATGACTCCGGACATGGCCACCGAACTGACGATCCAGCCGATCCGCCGCTACGGCATGGACGGCGCGATCCTGTTTTCCGATATCCTGATCCTGCCCTGGGCCATGGGTCAGTCTCTGGACTTCATCGAAGGCCGCGGCCCGGTCCTCGGCGCCATCCGCTCCGAAGCTGACCTCGCCCGGCTCGATCCCAAGCGCGTACAGGACGCCGTCGCACCCGTGCGCGAGACCTTGTCCCGCCTCGCCAAAGAGCTTCCCGACGTCACGACCCTTCTGGGCTTCGCAGGCAGCCCGTTCACGGTCGCCTGCTACATGGTCGAGGGCGGTGGATCGCGGGATTTCGCTGAAACCCGCCGCATGATGCAGACCAACCCGGCCCTGTTCGATCGCCTGATCGACACCCTGACTTCGAGTACCGCCGAGATGCTCTGCGGCCAGATCGAAGCCGGTGCGGAAGCCGTGATGCTGTTCGATTCCTGGGCCGGAATCCTGCCCCCTTCAGCATTCCGCCGCTACGTGATCGAACCGACGCGCCAGATCGTCGCGTACATCCGCACCCGTCACCCCAACACCCCGCTCATCGGTTTTCCGCGCCTCGGCGGCATCATGGTCCGCGAATACGCGCAGAAAACCGGCATCAACACGCTGGCGCTCGACACGGTCGCCGACCCGGCCCAGATTTCCGAACTGCTGTCCGAAGCCGTTCCGGGCCTCACCCTTCAGGGCAACATGGACCCGATGATCCTGTTCTCCGGCGGTGAGACAATGATCCGTGAAGCCCAGGCCATCCGTGACGCCATGCGCGGAAAACCACATGTTTTCAATCTCGGACACGGCGTCATGCAGCATACACCTCCTGAAAACGTGGCAGCCCTCGTCGAAGCGGTACGGTCCGTATGACAACCGCTCTGGATCCAGCGGGCCAGCTGAAACTGGTCATCTTCGACTGTGACGGCGTGCTCGTGGACAGCGAAGGCCCGTCCTGCCGGGCCACGGCGGAATTCGCCCGATCCAAGGGCCTGTCTATTTCCGACGAAGAGGCGCATCAGCGTTTCGCAGGCATGGCCCTGCCGCAGATCGTAACCGAACTCGAACACGAAATTGGTCATGCCCTTCCCGCAGAAACGGCAGTCATGCTGCGCGAAAATCTCGTACAGATGATGCAGAAAATCGCAGAACCCGTAGGCGGCGCACCCGAAATGCTGGCAGGTGTGCGGTCTTTGGGACTGCCGGTTCGCGTCGGATCGAATTCTTCCGTCCGAGAGATGGAAGCCAAGTTCGAAAAAACCGGAATGTCGCAGTATTTTCCCGAAAACCGCGTCCACTCCGCCAACGATATGGGCTGCCCCAAGCCCGCCCCGGACGTCTATCTGTACGCGGCAAAAGTAGAGGGCGTCCTGCCAGAAAGCTGTGTCGTTATCGAAGACAGCGATACTGGAGCAGAAGCCGCCTGGAAGGCTGGCATGGCCTGTGTGCTTCTTCGCCCGGAAGACATGCCCGCACCGCCCTTCTGGCCCGTCGAAGGCTCGGTCCGCATCGCCCATCTGGACGAGTTGGTACCGCTGTTGCGCCGGACGCTTGAAAGCCAGACACACGCATGACCGACTTTCTCGCGACCTATCAGAGCTGGATACTGTCCCTACACATCATGGCGTTCATCGCCTGGATGGCCGGGACGTTCTATCTCCCACGCCTGTATGTCTATCACTGTCAGGTGGTACCGGGGTCTGCCGAGAGCGAGCGGTTCAAGGTCATGGAGCGCAAACTCCTGCGCCAGATTATGACGCCCGCCATGATCGTGACATTCCTCGCAGGCGGCGCTCTGGCCTCCATTCCCGGATTGATCGACTGGAACGCAGGATGGTGGTGGACAAAGCTGATCTGCGTCTTCGGTCTCGCCGGATTCCACGGTGCCTGCGGCACATGGCGTCGCGGTTTCGCCGAAGACCGCAACCAGCATCCGGAAAAATTCTACCGGATCGCCAACGAAGTCCCCACCATCCTGATGATGGTTATCGTCATCATGATCATCGTCCGCCCCTGAAAAAGATCCCGAATAAAAGTTTTTGGTGAAGCTTTTTTCAAAAAGCTTCAAAAGACCGTCACCTTTTTGAAAAAAGGCGACACCCAAAAACTTTTATCACTCTCAGATCAGGCCGTATTTTACGCCGGTCATCTGTTCCGAGACGGTCCACAGACGCGCGGCCAGTTCGGGTACATGCGCCAGAGCCGGAAGCCCGGCGATCCCCGGCACGCCACGGCGTTCTCCCGGCCCCTGCGGGCCATAATAGCTGCCGTCATGCGCCTGCGGACTGGCAAGAGCATAGAGCAGCGGCCACGCCCCTTCCTCGACGGTTTGCCCCATGGCGTGAAACACCGGCCCGGCGACACTGCGCGCCAGACTGCGCATGAACCGCGCGGCTTTGTTGGCGGACTGGTCCAGACTGCCGTTATTCGCGACGATATCACTCGCCGCCCACCCCGGATGCGCCGCACGCGAATGAATGGGCCAGGGCGCTTTCGCGGCCCGGCGGTTCAGTTCGAGCGCAAATAGCAGGTTGGACAGCTTGCTCTGACGATACCGCACCATCGGATTGTAGGAATGCCGCGCATTCAAATCACCAAACGGGATTTCGCCCTTCAGCGCCGCGAGAGAGGCCACGGTCATGACCGTGGCATTCCCCGCCGCCAGCAACGGCAGCAGCCGTCCGGTCAGAGCGAAATGCCCGAGATGGTTTGTCCCGAACTGCAGCTCGAAACCGTCTTTCGTCGTCAGACGCGTCGCAGGCCCCATGACCCCGGCATTGTTCGCAAGAAGATGGATCGGCTCGCCCCGGCTGCGCATTGCGGACGCAAACGCCTCGATCCCGGGCAGAGACGCCAGATCCAGCAGCTCGAACCGCGCTTTGACAAACGGCACGCGCTCCTGAAGCCGTGCCAGGGCCGCCTGTCCCTTGTCATGACTGCGACCGCTCAGCACGATCGCAGCACCCTGCTTCGCCAGCCCGCAGGCGACTTCGAACCCCAGCCCTCCGGTTGATCCGGTGATGAGCGCCGTCTTTCCGTCCAGACGTTCAAGAGAGTCGGTGGACCACGCGGGAGCGGAGGGCTGTGTCATGACGTCTGTCCTTCCAGTCTGTGTCAGCTCGGTTTCTTGTCCATGCGCGATTCCTCGCGCTTTTCGTCTTCCTCGGCCTGCCGGAGCGCCTCATCCGTCAGGCGCTTCTCGTTCTTCTTGAGAAAAACGAGTGCCCCGATCAGACAGCAGACCCCCACGACCGCCATGGCGATCCCGACCGGCCCGGTGATCTTCTCAATCTGCTTGCCCAACTCATAGGTCACAAAGGCATAGCCACCGGCCCAGCAGATGCCACCGAGCGCATTGAAGAACAGGAACGAATGCCAGGGCATCCGGTTCGCTCCCGCCAGCAATGCGATAAATACGCGCAGCACCGCGACGAAACGCCCCAGAAACACGACGATCCCGCCATGCCTGCGGAACAGATACCGCCCCAGCATCAGCCGCTCTTCAGTCAGACCAACTTTCTGACCGTGCTTTTTCAAAATGCCGTAACCGAAGTGATGGCCGATCAGATAGCCGATATTGTCGCCCATGATGGCACCAAGCACGGCTGCCAGCGCGATCCAGCGGATTTCAAGATGATGGGTGCTGCCTGCATAAAGCGAAGCGGCGATAATGACGCTCTCCGCCGGAAGTGGAAGTCCCATGCTCTCGAACATGACGGTGATGCCGACGACGCCATAGCCATACTGCACCAGCATGTGATCGAGAAAATGACTGAGATGAAACAGTGTCCTGGTCCTGTTCAAGCTGTAGCGGAAGAGAGTGCCACGGGCTACGATACTACGGCATCGGAGACAGGATGAAAAATGACGCCCCCTTCCCCCTCATCTTCCGCAGCCTTGTCTGGACACTGGCCGTCCTGGGTGACGCCCGAACTCGTGGCTGGACGCACCCTGTCCTTCTCCGAACTGCGCACTGCTGGGGAGTGGATTGTGTGGCTCGAAAGTCGCCCCGACGAACAGGGTCGCTCCGTCATCACGGCCCGCGACCCTGAAGGAATCCTCCGCGACCTGATCCCGGCGGAATACTCGGTCGGTACCCGTGTGAACGAATATGGCGGCGGCGCATGGGACGTGCGCCTGAAAGACAATGCCAAAGACAGCGCCCCACAGGTCGTTTTCAGCGATCGCAAACGCGGCGGCATCTGGTTCAGCGACGGCACGAGCGCCACGCAATGGGCTACGGCGGGTGAAAGTCCCGAACACCGATACGCCGACCTGACGTTTGACCCGGTTGCCAACGCCGTATTCTGCGTGCGTGAAAGCCACGGCGATGGCGTGCCGGTCGCAGCGCTGGTCCATGTGCAGGCCGACGGACGCGAAATCGTGCTGGTCGAAGGCGCGGATTTCTACGCCGCCCCCCGCCCCTCACCTGATGGAAACTTTTTGGCCTGGTTCAGTTGGAACGACCCGGCCATGCCCTGGACCGCCACGACCCTTTCCGTCGCCCCCTTCGATCGCACAACCGGCACACTCGGCCCCGTCACCGACCTGACCGGCCCCGAACCCTGCAGCATCATCGAACCCTGCTGGTCTCCCGACGGCACGCTCTACGCCACCTCCGACGCCTCGGGCCGCTGGACCCCCATCCGCTTTTCCCATGACGAGACAGGCTGGCACCCCCACTCCCTCGACGGCGCCAACGCTGAAATCGGCCTGCCGCACTGGGTGTTCGGACAGCGCAGCATGGCCCCGCTGCCCGGAAACCGCCTGCTGGCCCTCGGCATCCGCCACGGCCTCAACCATGTCCTGCTGGAAGACAACGGACGCTGGACCGAACTTGCGCTCGGCACGCCCGTCAACGTTCCCGAACCTCTCGGAAACGGGCAGTTCGCATGGATCGACGCCCCGGCTGATGCCCCCGCCGCCATCGCCATCGGCCGCCCCGGCGAAGCCTGTGACCGCTTCCGCATAAGCGTCACCCTCCCGCACGGCGTCACGAAAGCCGATATCGCAACCCCCACCCCGCTGAGCTTCCCAACCGCAAACGGCGCAGAAGCTCATGCCTTGGCCCACGCCCTGTTCTACACCCCCGCCAGCAGCACCAGCGCCCTGCGGGACGGTGAAAAACCCCCGCTCGTCGTCATGGCGCACGGCGGCCCGACCGGCCGCGCCAATCCGTCCTTCGCCTTCAAGGTGCAGTGGTGGACCTCGCGCGGTTTTGCCGTCCTCGACGTCAATTATCGCGGCTCAACCGGCTTCGGCCGCGCTTACCGCGAAGCACTGGACAGACAATGGGGTGTCGCGGATATCGAAGACTGCCTCGCTGGCGTTCAGGCGGTGCTTGATCGCGGTCTGGCTGACCCCGCCCGCTGCGTCATCCGCGGCAGCAGCGCCGGCGGCCTGACGGTCCTCGGCGCCCTCGCACAGTCGGACCTCTTCGCCGCCGGAACCTCCCTCTACGGCGTCACGGATCTGCGCGCTCTCGCCGAAGAAACCCACAAATTCGAAGCGCGCTATCTGGACGGCCTGATCGGTCCCTATCCCGAAGACGAGGCCGTGTATCTGAAACGTTCTCCCATCACGCAGGCCGAGGGCATTACCGTTCCTGTCCTGTTCCTGCATGGCGGCGCAGATAAGGTTGTCCCCCTCTCACAGGCGGAGTCCATGCGTACAAAACTGGAACATTCTGCCCTGCACGTTTATCCGGAGGAAGCGCACGGCTTCCGCGCCCGCGAAACCATAGAAGACGCCCTGCAACGGGAACTCGCCTTCTATCAGCAGGTTTTTAGTGCATAGATCCCGATTTCAGTCGTCAGAGAGTCCAAACTGGCTGGGATAGGGCATGGCGTTGCGGCTGAGCTTCTTCTTTTTCCAGTCCGCCAGCGCCCTGTCATATTCGACATGGCGCAGGGCGAACTGCAGCGCTTCCACATGTCGCTCGTTTTCGGGGTCCATCAGGTTCCGGCGCCAGCCCGCCGCAATCAGCCAGTATTCCCCGGCCAGTCGCCAGTCTCCGGCCTCATGATGCTCCAGCGCCAGACGCTCAAGCCCATGATACTTGTTTTTCGGATTGGCGAGTGCTTCGGGCGTGAGAATGAAATCATCCCCTTTCCAGAGGAACGTCGATTTCATGTAGGGAAACTGCCGGGTCATCACACCCGGATCTCCGAAATGTTCTTTAATCAGCATCGGAACCAGCCTGTCGTAAGACCTCCGCCATTCGCACTGCACAGACCGTTTCCCTGAAAATCACATTGAAAGAGTGCGGCCTCTATAACGAACAGGAACACCAGAGTCGATTTCTTCGACGTGCTCCCTATTTCGCGTTAATAACAACATAATTGTTATTAATAAATAAAATTATGTTATCATTCAATCTATACCGTAATTGTCAAAGAAAATATTCGAAGTCCCGAAAACAGGTTTGAATTTCCATAATACTTCTTCTAAGAAGCCTGACCGCAATTACCGATGCCCTTTTCAGGCCCGAACGCTCTGTCATGCGTTCAGAGGGCACAGGGTTATTTTTTCGGCACGATTCCTTCTCTCTCCCGTCAGAGTCCCCGAGCCTTATGGACACCAAAACCCTCTTCTCCGGAATGGCGCTGGCCTTCGGAGCATACTCCGCATTCGCCATCAGCGACGCCTTCTCCAAATTGCTGGACGGGAGTCTCGATCCGTTCGAGGTTGCGTTTTTTGGCGGGGTGTTCGGGTTCCTCGTTCTTCCCTTCATCCGCAAATCAAACGAGTCCTACCTCGACATCGTGCGCCCGAAGCTTCGCGGCATGTGGCTGCTGCGGGCTGTCTGCGTCTTCGTCGCCACGGCTGCCAGCGTCGAAGCTTTCATGCTGCTCTCGATGCCCGAGGCCCTGTCGATCACCTTCCTGATGCCGCTGTTCGTCACGATCCTCTCCGTCGTGCTGCTCAAGGAGAAAGTGACGTTCTGGGCATGGCTTGCGGTCGCTTTGGGCTTTGCGGGCGTTCTGATCGTGCTGCGTCCGGGAGTGCGCCCGCTCAATCTGGGCCATCTCTGTGCGCTTCTGGCAGCCTGCGCCAATGCGGGCAGCGTGATCGCCTACCGGATCGCCAGCAAGGAGACCGTGCGCCTGTCGCTCTTCGGGTCCAGCCTGATGGGCGCGCTGGTCGGCAACGGTCTCCTCATGCTCGCCCACGCCACATGGCCCTCCAGCACAAAGATCTGGTTCTACCTGTTCGGCTACGGCTCCCTGGCCGCCCTCGGACAGCTCTGCATGATGCTCGCAACCGCCAGAGCACCGGCAAACCGCGTCGCCCTGCCGCAATACAGCCAGATGGCCTGGGGTGTTGCGCTGAGCTACTTCCTCTTCAAACAGCCGCTTGATCGCTGGACCTTCGTCGGTATCGCGGTCCTGACAGCATCAGGCATGCTGAACTGGATCCGTCAGCGCATCCGCTACGAAAAAATGGCGATGAAAGAGCGTCTCGAACGCCTCAAGGCACGCAAAGTCGCCAAGGGAAATCTCAAAGCCGCCAAGCAGAGCGCTCTCTCCACTCGCTAAACACGCGTTCCGCCGCTGCGCATGCGGGTCAGAATGCTGACTCTCAGAGACGCGGCGGCACGCCTGATGACGGCTCTATAATCCCCGGCTCCAGCTTCCGGATCACCCGGAATGCCGTCACGACCGCGAGACTGCCAAACAGCACCACGCCCAGCGACTGCCCGACCAGTATCCCGACCGGCCCATAAGCCGACCCGATCCAGACAAACGGAATGGTCCCCAGCGTCGCCCGGCCCCAGTTGAAACCCGTGGAATAGAACGGGTGCCCCAGATTGTTGAACGCCGTATTGGCTACAAACAGCAGCCCCACAAACATGTAACTCAGCACCAGCCAGCAGCAGAACAGCCGAACGATATCGACGCCCACCCCCTGAAGCTCAAAAAGCTGGATGATGTAAGTGTGCGCCCCCGCCAGAACCAGCCAGGTCACGCCCACACACAGCGCCGTCAGTTTTAGCGCCGCCAGAAGCGCCTCCTGAACACGATGGATTTGCCGCGCGCCGAGGTTCTGCGCCATGATCGGCCCGACCGACCCCGTCAGTGCGAAAACCAGCGAAAATGCTACCGGTACGATCCGGTCAATGGTCGCCTGTCCCGAAACGGCATTAAGCCCGAACCGCGCCATCGCATGCGTCACGAACAGCGCGCCCGTCGGGGTCGCCAGATTGGTCGCAATCGCCGGAACCGCAATCCCGCCAATCAGCCGCGTGGACGGCCCGAAAGCGGAACGCTGTGGCCATTCCAGCATGGCATGGCCCCGAAGATTCAGAAATCCGCTTGCCGTAATGGCCAGCCGCGCCAGAACCGTGCTGATCGCAGCGCCCTCAAGCCCTAGATGCAGCCCGAAAATCATGATCGGGTCCAGACACGCGGATACAGCCGCCCCCGTCAGTGTCACCCGCATCGAGCGTTTGGCATCTCCCACTGCCCGCAGCAGCGATGAAAGCGCCATCCCAAGACACACAAGCGGCAGCGCCGGTGACACGATGTGCAGGAACGTGGCGGCATGCTCCTGCGCCTCGCCATGCGCGCCCAGCAAGCCCAGCAGAGGCATGGCAAAGGTCGCCGTCAACAGGCCCAGAACGGCCGCAATCGCCACCATGACCACCAGAAACGCCGAGGCCATCCGACGCGCCTCGGCATGCTGACACGCCCCGATCAGCCGCCCCGTGCAGGCCCCAAGCCCGATCGTCATCCCGATGGAAACCGACACCTGCACGTAGCTGACCGCCGTCGCAAACGCGATCGCCGCCGTGAGCGTCTTGTCATGCAGATGCGCAATATAACCGTAATTGAGCAGATCCACGGCAAACACGGCCATCAGCCCGATCGCCCCGGTCCCGGCCATCGTGACGACATGACGCATGATGCTGCCATGAACGAATCTGGCCGGTCTTACCGGGGAGTCGTCAGGAATACAGGGCTTTTTGGGGTCGTCATCTGGCTCTGGCATGTCACTGTATCATGCCCGTTTCAGGGAAGGAGAACCAGAGGTCGGTAGTGTTTTTTCACCCCGGTCTTTACTCTGTCTCTGTTCGTAACAGTAGGCGAATCCGCCCTTTTTGCGCTTGTAAGGACTTCTTTAATATCCGGTGTGGAATCCTCGGTAGCGATGCTCGGGCATACGACCCGCAGCCTGTTGCATGTCCGGGAGTATGCCATGTCCTCGATCATCAATGCAGTTCACACTGCCGTCAGCGGCCTGAACTCGCAGTCACACGCCTTCAGCGATCTGTCCAACAACATCGCCAACAGCCAGACCACCGGCTACAAGGCCAGCACCACCAGCTTCGAGGACTACGTCACCAACAACGAACTGGCCAGTGACGGCGAAGCCCTGAGCGACAGCGTCGTCGCTACCACCCGCCAGCACAACGACAACCAGGGTATGGTGACGACCTCGACCAACAGCACGGCCCTCGCCATTTCCGGAAACGGCTTCTTCAACGTCGTGCAGGCCACCGGCCAGAGCAACGACAGCACCCCAGTCCTCGGCACACAGCAGTATTACACCCGCAATGGTGACTTCTCGCAGGACAAGAACGGCTATCTGGTCAACACGTCGGGCTATTACCTCGAAGGTTACAATGTCAACGCCTCCACAGGCACCCTGAGCACAGCCCTTAGCCCCATTCAGGTGCCCTCCACCGTCAAATTCCAGCCGACGGAAAGCACGAAGCTGACCCTGACCGGCCAGATCGGCAGCACCGCGACATCCAGCGGCGGCAGCGCCACCACGTCGGCCACGGCCTATGACAGCAAAGGCAACGCCCAGACTGTCTCCCTGAACTGGACACAGGTGAACGCCACGACCTGGACCGTCAGCAACGCCAGTGACGCGACCAACAGCGCGACCGTGACGTTCGATTCCTCCACCGGCACCATCGCCTCCGTCGACGGACAAAGCCAGGCCTCCGGCTCCACGGCCAGCTTCGAATATGACGGCTCACCGCAAGACATGACCGTCAGCCTCGGAACCATCGGCGGCACGAGCGGCGTCAGCCTCGCAACGGACGGCTCAACCCCGACCGGCGTTACGGCGGTGTCCGACAGCGTGACCACCGGCACGTTCTCCGGCATTTCCATGCAGACGGACGGCTCGGTCATGGCGACGTTTGACAACGGCTACTCCCAGCTCGTCGCCAAGATCCCGCTGACAACCTTCGCAAGTCCGAACAACCTCTCCCCCCAGAACGGACAGGCCTACACCGCCACGTCCCAGTCCGGCACTCCGCAGATCAACGCCGTCAATACCAATGGCGCCGGCACCCTGAGCACGGCCTCGGTCGAAGACTCCACAACCGATCTGACTGGCGATCTCAGCAAGCTGATCGTGGCCCAGCAGGCCTATGGCGCGAACACGAAAGTCGTCTCCACGGCCGACCAGCTTCTTCAGACAACCCTGGCGATGATCCAGTAAGCACGACTGAAGGGACACCGGTTCCATGGGACTGAACAGCGCACTCTCGATTGCAACTTCCGGCCTGAATGTCGTTCAGAATGCCATGGCCGTTGCCTCCAACAACGTCTCCAATGCGGGGACAAGCGGCTACATCAAGGAAAACGCCAACGTCCAGTCGAGCGTGGCTGGCAACACAGGCACGGGTGTCCGCACCGCCGCCACCACACTCGCGACCAACCAGCAGGTTCAGAAGGCGCTTTACGCCCAGAACGCGGATGTGGCGGCCTACACGGCCACCAGCAATTCCCTGTCCAACATCACAGCGCTTCAGGGTTCCACCAGCGCCACATCCGGCAGCAGTGGAACGCTTTCAGATGAACTGGGTAACCTCCAATCGGCCCTGACGTCCCTGACTTCTACGCCTGATAGCGCCTCGGCCCAGAGTACGGTCGTCTCCGCGGCATCCACCTTCGCCCAGTCCGTCAACACGCTGGCTTCGGCCTATCAGACCCAGCGTCAGACAGCGCAGGATGCCGTCGTTTCCTCGGTCTCGGACATCAATACCGACCTCACCACGATTGGCACCCTGTCCACCAAGATCATGAACCTCAAAAGCACCGGTCAGGACACGGCCGCGCTGGAAAACCAGCGCTATACGGCCCTCTCCTCCCTGTCCTCCGAGCTTTCCGTCTCATGGTCCGAGTCCGCAAACGGCGATATGACCATCGCCACAGCCGACGGCGTCACCCTGCCCACGCGTGACACCAGCAGCTCCAGTGGCGCGACCGTCTCGTCCACATGGCCGCTCACCACGTCGTCCGCTCAGATTTCGGTCAGCACGACCTATCCCGGCACCTCGTCCAGCAACACCATTCCCGCCATCACCCTGAACGGCCGCGATGTCACCACGCATCTGACGGGCGGGACGCTGGGCGCAAACATCACCCTGCGCGATACAACACTCCCCACCATGCAGGCGCAGCTGGACTCCCTGTCTTCGACGGTCGCCACCCGTTTTCAGGCTCAGGGTATGTCCCTGTTCACGACATCGGGCACAAACGGCGTTGTTCCGGGAACCTCCCAGACAGACCTTATTCCCACCGGCAGCGTCGGCTTCTCGCAGGACATCAGCGTCTCCAGCACCTATTCTAATGACCCATCCAAACTGCTCGACAGCACGACATCCGGCACGCAGACCATCCAAAACGTCCTGAGCTATACGTTCGGCACAACCTCCGATGCTTCCGGAACCGCCCAGACGGCCGCGCCCAGCACAAATCTCGGAATGACCGGAACCCTGTCCACGGGATACACGGGCAACCAGAAAATCATTTCCCTTGCGACCTCCCTGACCGCCAATCAGGCCGCCACGGCCAGCGATGCAAGCAGCGGCCTTGCCTTGTCGCAGACAACACAGACCAGCCTGACGTCCAATCTGTCCGGAACGTCCACCGTCTCCATCGATACGGAAATGGCGAATATCGTCACGCTCCAGAACGCCTACGCTGCCAACGCCAAGGTTGTTTCGACCGTCCAGACAATGTTCAGCGCCCTGCTGAGCGCAATCGGAACCTGATCATGACCGGAACCATCTCCAGCTTCGGCTTTGGCGGAATCTCCAGCCAGCTCCTTCTCGGCGTCCAGAATCTGTCTCAGGCGAAAGACGCCCTTCAGCTTCAGGCCAGCACCGGCGTTCTCGCCAGCAGCTATGCCGATCTCGGGTCTTCGCGGACACAGGCCCTCGCGCTTCAGCCCGCCATCACGCAGGTTTCCGCCTGGACAAGCAACGTCACGAACGCCCAGACGACGCTGACCACAACACAAAGCGCCCTGTCCCAGATTTCCACCATCGCCCAGGACCTGACGAGTTCGCTCTCCACTCTCGGCAGCACGCTGTCTTATTCAACCGTCACGACGGCTGCCTCTGCCGCCCAGTCGGCGCTGACCTCTCTGGGCAATCTGCTCAACACCCGACAGGGCGACAGCTACGTCTTCGCCGGGCAGCAGAATACGACTGCTCCCGTCAGCACGGATCTGGGCACGTCGGACCTCGCGACCCAGATTGCCAAAACGGTCAGCCAACTCGGTTCGACCAACGCAGCGGATGTGCTCAGCACAACGGAAAATCTGGCCAGCAATACGGCTGCCGGACAGCCTTTCTCGGCCACGCTGTCCACATCGCCCGATCAGGCACAGCAGCAGAACACGCGCATCGTCGTCGGACAGTCTGAAACAGTGTCCGTCGGGATGGTCGCCACACAGGGCGCGACATCCACGTCCACCACTTCCCCGATCCGCGATCTTATGCGCAATCTGATGGTGGTCGCTTCCCTAGGTTCGTCGTCCACCAGCACCACCGACTACGCCAGCCTGATTTCCGGCCTTCAGAGTTCCATGAGCACGGTTACGAGCGGCCTTGGCACCATGAGCGGCCTGCTCGGGGTCCAGCAGAACAGCCTGACCAACCAGACCGCCATGCTGACCCAGATGTCCTCGGCTTTGACGACCCAGCTCGGTCAGGTGAAAGACGCTGATCTTGCACAGGTTTCCACGCAGGTGACGGATACCAACAACCAGCTTCAGGCGTCCTATTCCCTGATCGCGGACATGAAAGGCATGACGCTGGCTTCTTACCTCTGATCAGGCCTTTGATCCCGGTTGAAAAACCGTTTGTGACATCGCATATCAAGATCACTTTCCTAAACGGAGATTGATGAAATGAGTGAAACGAACAACCAGCAGGCCGCCGAAAAGCATGAGTTCAGTGCAGAGGTTGGACGGCTGCTGGACCTTGTGGTCCATGCCCTTTACTCGGATCGTGAAATCTTTCTGCGCGAACTCGTCGCCAATGCGGCGGACGCGACGGACAAACGCCGTTTCGAAGCCCTGACCGACAGTGCTGTGGCGCTTCCCGAGAATGCGTCCATTCGCATCAATCCGGACAAAAGCCAGAAAGAGCTGACAATCTCCGATGACGGCGTGGGCATGACCCATGACGAACTGGCCCAGAACCTTGGCACGATCGCCCGCTCCGGCACGCGCGCTTTCGGAGAAAAGCTGAATTCGGCAAAGCCTGAAGACCGCCCGAACCTGATCGGTCAGTTCGGCGTCGGGTTCTACGCAGCCTTCATGGTCGCGGACCGTGTGGAGGTTACCTCCCGCAAGGCCGGTTCCGATCAGGCCTGGACCTGGTCTTCGGACGGCAAGGGCGCTTTCACGCTGAGCCCCGCGTCCCGCTCCACGCCGGGCACCGATATCGTCCTGCACATGAAAGACGATGCCGACGAGTTCCTCGACAGCTGGCGCCTGAAATCCATCATCCGCAAATGGGCGGACCATATCTCCTGGCCCATCACCCTGCGTGAAACCAAGGAAGACGGTACTACGGAAGATCAGGCCGCCAATGAAGGCACGGCTCTGTGGAGCAAGCCGAAATCTGAAATTACGCCGGAACAGTATGCCGAATTCTATCGGCACATTGCCCACGCTTTTGACGAACCCTATGCGACGCTGCACTGGCGCGCGGAAGGAGTGACCGAATTTACGGCGCTGCTGTTCCTGCCCAGCGCCCGCCCGTTCGACTTCATGGAACAGTCCCGCGAAAGCCGGATCCATCTCCATGTCCGCCGGATGTTCATCACCGACGAAGCGGAACTGGTTCCGAACTGGATGCGCTTCGTGCAGGGCGTGGTCGATACGGAAGACCTGCCGCTCAACGTTTCGCGTGAAATGCTTCAGGCCACCCCGGTTCTGGCCCGCATCCGTAAAGCGGTCACCAAGCGTGTCCTGACCGAGATTCGCAACCGTGCGAAGGACGCCGAGGGCGGTTTCAACACGTTCTGGGAAAACTTCGGCGCGGTCATCAAGGAAGGCCTGTGGGAAGACGCCGAACACCGGACGGAAATCGCCGGTTTCGCCCGTTTCCATTCCACCCAGGGCGACGATCTCGTCATGCTGGACGACTATATTGCGCGCATGAAGGATGGTCAGGACGCCATCTATTACCTGACCGGCGACAATCTTGACGCACTGAAATCCTCTGCCCAGCTTGAAGGCTTCCGCGCCCGGGGTCTTGAAGTCCTGCTGCTGTCCGATCCGGTTGATGGCTTCTGGCCGGAGCGCCTGTCCTCCTATCAGGACAAGCCGCTGCGTTCCGTCGCCCATTCCCATGGCGATCTGGAAAAATTTGAATCCACGGATGCCGACACGACCGAAGCCGCGGATGTCGAAAAGCTGGTTCCGGCCCTCAAGGACGCCCTTGGCGAGCAGGTCAAGGACGTTCGCAGCACGGTGCGTCTGACGGGAAGTGCTGTCGTCATCACATCCGATGGCGGACCGGACCTGTCGATGCAGCGCCTGATGCGCCGCTCGGGTCAAGCTATGCCCGCCATGCCGCCGATCCTCGAAATTAACCCGAAGCACCCGCTCATCAAGGCTCTGGCCGAGCGTGTTGCAAAGGGCGAGAGTATCACCGCCTATGCCAGCGTCCTGCTGGATCTGGCGCGTGTGCAGGAAGGCGAACCCCTGCCTGACCCGACCGGTTTCGGCCGTTCGCTCGCTACGCTGCTGGCGGGGCCGGTCGTCGGATAAAGCGGATCTGAACGCAGCATTCGCTTCGTTCCTATCCATCAAAGGCGAGGGATTTTATTCCTCGCCTTTTCTTTTTGCTAAGTTCCGGTGAGATATGGAACAGGTGCATGATTAAAGGAGTAGCAGACCGTGATCGACGATTTCCGCTTTGGCCGCATAACGATCATCGGCGATCTGCTGCTGGATCAGTATATCTCAGGAGACGTCAGCCGTATTTCTCCTGAAGCCCCCGTCCCCGTCGTCCTGCATGATGGCTTGCGCTGCGTGCCGGGCGGAGCCGCAAATGTTGCGGTCAATGCTGCCGCTCTGGGGGCGCAGGTGCATCTTGTCGGTCTCGTCGGCGAAGATGAGTCGGCCCAGCGACTGAAAGACAGCCTGAACCTCTGGCCCACCATCCAGACGGACGGGATCGTCTCCGCCCCGGACTGGACCACCATTACCAAGACCCGCGTCGTCAGTGGTCGCCAGCAGATTGTGCGTATCGACGTCGAAAAACTGCCCCCCCTTTCCGACACACTTCAAAAGCGCCTCATGGAAGAAGCCCTCCGCGCGATTGAGCTTTCGGACGTGCTTGTCTGCTCAGACTATGCCAAAGGCGTTCTGACGGATGAGATCCTGAAGGTCATCATTGCAGCGGGACGTGCCAAAGGCATTCCTGTCATTGTCGACCCTAAAAGACGTACGCTGGATGCCTATGCCGGTGCCACACTCGTGACGCCCAACCGGAGCGAAGCGGAACAGGCGAGCGGACTGTCTGTCCGGACGGATGACGATGTCCTGAAGGTTGCTGAAATCCTCTCCCGGCAGTTCGGCGGCGACGTTCTCGTTACCCGTTCGGAAGACGGCATGACGCTGTGGCAGCGTGACGCGACCCCCCTGCATGTCGCCAGCCGCAAATCCGAAGTGTTCGATGTTTCCGGCGCCGGAGATACCGTCGTCGCCACGGTCGCCGCAGTGCTGTCTGCCGATCAGACGCTGGAAACTGCCGTTGTCATCGCGACAGCCGCGGCCGCCCTGTCTGTCAGCAAATTTGGCACCGCCACCGTCTCGCGCGAAGAACTCTCCCGCGAACTTCTTCAGGAAATGCCTGAAACAGGCGCGCTTGTTCCGGTCAAACAGGCCGCCCGTATCGTGGAAAGCTGGCAGCGGCATGGTGCAAAAGTCGTGTTTACCAACGGGTGCTTCGATCTGGTCCATCCGGGACATGTCAGCCTGCTTCAGGCGGCAGCCCGCGAAGGAGACCGCCTCATCGTGGCCCTCAATACCGACAGTTCCGTCAGCCGTCTCAAAGGGCCAACCCGTCCGATTCAGAAGGAAGACGCCCGGGCCAGGGTGATCGGCGCCCTGCGTGCGGTCGATCT
>Ga0157363_1000852_pt1 | contig 24368 bp, 26 predicted proteins | sample AttsexASBM1_FD_111477 | JGI IMG/M metagenome (GOLD analysis project Ga0157363, IMG submission 111477) | Fungus gardens microbial communities from leaf cutter ant in Ribeirão Preto, State of São Paulo, Brazil - Atta sexdens ASBM1 | ecosystem: Host-associated > Fungi > Mycelium > Unclassified ... | reverse complement strand
GAGAGCGTAATATTGTTGAGTTCTAACATCCGGTGCAGCCCTTATTTGTTCAGGTCAGCATGGCCGAGCACATGCATCAGACGGTTGGCCCAGCCGAAAATGGCGATGGCGTGGATCAGATCGATAATCTCCTGATCGTTCATGCCGACGGCACGCAGTGCCGCCACATCTTCCGGCGTGGCCTCAGAAGGCGTAACCGATAAACGGCGGGCAAAGCGGTAGATCGCCGCATCGCGTTCACCTAATGCATCCGCTCTATCAAAATAGATGGCACTAACCACGGCGTCACTGTCAGCTAACTGTGCATGACGTCGCGCATGCACCACCGCGCAATAACGACAGCCGTTGACGATCGAAGCCCCCAGCGCGCCCAGCTCACGATCGGCACGATCGAGGCCACCTTCGACATACATAATGGCGTTGAACAGCCCGGTACGTGCGGTGTAGCTCTCGGGATCGTGCACCAGCGTGCGCACGTATTCTGAGATCTTCTTGTTGGACGGCGTGACTTTCATCGCATCGAGCTGCGCCGGTGTCGCCTGTTCAACATCCACTGGCGTGATATACGGATGCCAGTGCAGCGGCTTGAGATTTACCGACGGAATCATGCGGACCTCATCAAACGTAAGCCAGCCGCCACGCGCGTCTGGAAGTTAACAAAGGCGATCAGCTCAGAGAGCGCAACAATTTGCGGGTTGCTCAAACCGGCCTGCTCCAGCAAGCGAATATGCTGTTCGGTAGCCTGAATCGGCTGCTGCGTGACCATGTCAGCATGGCGCGCAATCGTGGCCAGCGGCTCTTCCGCTACGGCGCAACCTGAGGCCAGCGCCAGCAAGGCTTCAGACGGATTTAACGCCGCCAGCTGCGCCTGGTAATCACGTTGCAGCGGCGCATCGTAGTTCAACACCGCCATACGCTGCGCCAGTGCCAGACGCAGATCTGCAGGTAAACCCTGATCGTCTTCCGGCGTGAGTACTGACACACGGCACGCTTCCGCGCCCTCAACAAATTCGGGACGCAGGCGGCGCGTCTGATACAGCGCCTCTTCTGGTGTTAATCCGGCTGCTTGATCAATAGCGTCGCTCACAACGCGTTCTCCTGTTTTAGTAACGGGGTTGAATCCACCCATTCATCGCCCTGCAGTTCAGGGGTGTCAAAAGCTTGTAAGTTGGCGTAGTGCTGCTCGACGTCCTCGGCAAACAGCGAGGCGGTAATACCGCGCACCAGGCGATCGGCCCCCGCGCTTACCGCAGGAATGTCGCCGGAGACTTTGCCGTGCGTCAGCATGGCGGCATCGTTGAAGCAGTGAATGTGTGCCAGCATCGGGCAGGCATCAGGCGTCAGTTCGCGGAACTCGAATGAAGGGCCGAGATCCGGCGCTTCCAGCAGGCTGTGGCGCGGGTTGCCCATCTCAGGTTGATAGCGGCCGTCAGACCAGCTGCGAATATGTGGCGCGATAGCGGCAAACTCCGGGCGGCCGTGGAAATCATTGGTGAAGCCGGTGGCAGCGATCAAAAAGTCGTAATGCAATGCGCCCTGGGTAGTTTCAATCAGCAAGCCGTCTTCTTCCTGTTTAACGGCGTTAATGCCGCAATCGAGGAAGAAGCGCGCGTTCTCATGACGGGATACGCGCAGGGTGGAAGAGCGCGGCGGTGGCGTTTGCGTCGCGGCGGTGTAATCGACAAATTTCCATTTCCACGCATCCGGCAACTGATGCATGCCGTGCACCACGCCCTGACTGCCAATGCCGGTCATCTTGTTGATGCGCGGCATTTCTTTGCGGCGAATCAGCAGATCGACGGCAGCAGCGCCCTGTTCCAGCGCGGTGGCCGCGTTATCCATCGACGAGGCGCCTGCACCAATCACCGCAATGCGCTTGCCTTTTAAGGCCGTGAAATCGATGTCATCAGCGGAGTGTGCCCAGAACTGGCGATTAATGCCCTGCAGGAAATCCGGCACGGCGAAGCCACCGAGGCCAGAACGTCCGGTAGCCAGCACCAAACGGCGCGTGTAAACACGATCGGTTTCGGCACCTTCCAAATCCAGCGCAATTAAATCCCCGGCCTGCGCAATGCTGGTGACGCGCACGTTGTTGTGCACCGGCAAATTCAGCACCTTGCGGTACCAAATCAGGTAATCCATCCACTGCGCTTTAGGGATTTTGTCCAGCTCCTGCCACGCCTCTTTGCCCCACTGCGCCGTAAACCAGGCGCGGAAGGTCAGCTGCGCGAGGCCCAGTGCCGGACCATGAAGCGTTTTCGGTGAGCGCAGGGTTTCCATGCGCGCAAAGGTGATCCACGGACCTTCCAGTCCAGCGGGGGCGGCGTCATAAGCCACCACATTGCTGATGCCGGTGAACTGTAATTTGGCCAGTGCCGCCAGACCGCACATGCCCGCACCAATCACCACCACATCGCGTACCGATGCACTCTGAAAGGTGCGTTCCGGTACCCAGGATTTGGCGGGCAGTTCCAGAAATTCCAGATCCTGCTGAAGCTGAGCTTCTAATGCAGCAAGACCTTTGGCGGCATACGTCATAGAGAGATTTCCCTGGTGTCAGCGATCGCTTTAAGAGCGAGCGAAAACGATGAAAACACGCCGATGACCCTACCTTTTTAATTATCTATAAAACACATAATAGGTAGCTAATAATCATCAATACGCATAATAGGAGCTAAGTTTTCGCATAATCCTCTTGCCCTAAATGTGAGTCAAGATTTTCGCTCAGGATTTGACCAATGGATTTCTTATATCTTATGCCGAAAAAGTTATAAGCGTTGAAAATGAAGGGATTCATCGCGCCTGTTAAGTCAGAAAGCCGCGGTGCTTTATCCTGCCGCTTAGCGTAATAGGGCTTTTGCGTGCCTTAATGCATTCGGTTCAAATGCGTAGCGATGCGCTTCATCTCTAATTGAAGCGCTAATGCTGTTGGATGAACTCAATCGCCTCGCTACGACTCCTGGTTAATCACTCGCATGATGCGCGGATGTTCGCTGGCAGGCAGGCGTTCAAATCCTGGCAGCAGATGAGCAGCGGCGTCTGCCAGCGCTTCCACCAGTGCCTGCGCAGCGCTGGAAATCTGGCGGCCTTGCGGCGTGATCACGCCAAAGAAGTAAGGAATATCTTCCTGAATCGGACGGATCGCCACCCCAGCCAGCGGCATGCCCCAGCCGGTGACCGGTTCGAGGATCGCCACGCCCAATCCGGCACGCACGCAGCCCAGAATATTTGCCGATGAGTTAGTTTCAATGGTTTCCAGCAGCGGCGCTTTGACCTTCTTCAATGCTTTTTCATAGCGGCCGCGCAGACGTTGCGGACTCCATGGCGCGATTAAACGGCGGCCAGCAAGCTGGCTCAGCGAAAGCGCGCTGTGTGCCGCCAGTTCATCCTCTTCCGGCAGCGCAATTACGCACTGTGATTGCCCAATCCAGTGCAACTCCACCGCATGATGCTCCAGCGGCAAGCTGCACAAGCCGATGTCTGCTTCAGCGGTAATCACCGCATGTGCCGTCTGTACGGCGGACTCACTGATGATTTGCACTTTGTTCTGTAAATTGAGTGCGGCCAGTGCCTGCGGCAATAACCCGGCGGCCAACGCGGGCGTGGCAGCAATACTGAGTGGGCGATGCTGCTGATGGGCGATCTCTTGTGCGCGGAGTCGAATCTGTTGCAGCGACAGCAGCGCTTTCTGCACATACTGATGCAGCTGCAACGCCTCTTCCGAGGGATGAATACGCGGACCATTGCGGATAAACAGCGGATAACCCAGCGACTGCTCCAGCTCCTGAATCAGGCGGGAAACGGCGGGCTGCGAGCGGTTCAGTGCTTTAGCGGCCGCCGTCACGCTGCCCGCCGAAATCACCGCCGAGAAGGCTTCCAGCTGACGCAGATCGAGGTCGTTTAACAGAGTCATCGCGTGGTTACTTCCCTAAGTCATTGATCGTTCCCGACAATCATCCGGGAAAAAATCCATCATAGAGAGAGTCTGCCTAATTCGCTACTGCGGAGACAGTAATATCAAATCCGTAACGACTGGATTTTATAAGGCTAAACTTGCATGGAAAACAATTGCGCCCGAAACTATTCTTTCCCTAATCCTGATTCGCACGGAAGAGAAAGGAATGGCGTTATGACGCAAAATGGCATCTCAGCCAACCGCACTCTGCTGCTTGCACTGCTGGTCGCAGTCACCTTCTTTATGGAAAACCTTGATGCCACCGTCATTACCACTGCAATTCCCCAAATGGCACACGATTTCGCCGCCAGCCCGGTGGCGCTTAACGTGGGTGTCAGCGCTTATTTGTTAGCCGTGGCGGTAGGCATTCCCATGAGTGGCTGGCTAGCGGAGCGCTACGGTGCGCGCAACGTGTTTGCCTGTGCCATCCTGATTTTTACTGTCGCATCAATACTATGTGGACTCAGCGATACTCTACCGATGTTTGCGTTAAGTCGGGTATTGCAGGGCATTGGCGGTGCCATGATGGTGCCGGTGGGCCGCATGGTGGTGTTACGTGTGACCGAAAAAAAAGACATGGTGAAAACCATCGCCTTTATTACCTGGCCGGGTTTGATCGCGCCCGTGCTTGGTCCGCCGCTTGGAGGTTTGATTGTCACTTACGGCCACTGGCCATGGATCTTCTGGCTCAATATCCCGCTCGGGATTATCGCCATTATCGCCACCGTTTATTTGGTACCCCAGTTCAAAGCTGAGCAAACACGTCGATTTGATGTGCGCGGGTTTGTGCTAACCGCTACCGCCTGCACCGCACTGATTATCTCCCTGGAAGCGCTCGGACAAATGCATCTTGGCCTTGGCATTCCATTACTGTTACCTGGAGTTCTGTGCAGCGTTCTGGCCTATCGCCATAGCTTCAGCCATCCACAACCGCTGCTGCCGTTCAGTGCGATGACCATTAATACCTTCCGAAATGCTGTTGTCGGCGGTTCACTGTTTCGTGCTTCGATAAACGCCGTGCCATTTCTGCTTCCTCTGCTATTCCAACTTGGCTTTGGCTGGAGTGCTGCGCAGGCAGGTGCCATGGTGCTGTGGGTATTTGCCGGCAATCTGGCAATGAAACCCGCGACTACCTGGTTGATGAAACGCTTTGGCTTCCGACGAGTATTGATGGTGAACGGCGTCATCAGCCTGGCAGCAATGTTAGGGTGCTTGCTGCTCAGCCCTTCACTCGGCTACTTCGCGATTGCCGCCATTCTGTTTATTGGCGGATTGTCGCGGTCGCTGCAGTTCAGCTGCTACAACAGTTTAGGTTTTGCCGATGTACCACAGACCAAAATGAGTGATGCCTCCGTGGTGTTCAGTATCTTCTTCCAGTTCAGCATGAGTGCCGGTATTGCGCTGGCCGCCCTGTTCTTGCGCGGAGCAATGCTGTGGCACGAACATGCCGCCATTGAACAGAATGACATTCACATCGCATTTGCGGGTGTGGCTTTATTGGTGTTGATGTCGCTGTTTGATGTATGCCGGCTGGAAAAAAATGCCGGTGCGCAGGTGCTGAGCCGATAACAATAAAACTGCCCGCGCGGATAATGGCGTGGGCGACTTTATTCATGGCTAGCTGGTCATGAGAGTCATAGATTATTAATAAATATTGTTAACTGTTCTCGTAATATTTCCAACGCGGCTCACATTAACCGCTATCTTGCGATGTTATAGTTTTTATCAATTGGAATAATAGGTCATTTAGATTAAATCGTTGACAACCTGTTCCCCCCTACCTCTTATCACTTCCTTTGTAATGCATCCCTGACAAACAGCCCATTCACTCACTACACCATCAGAAAACAAATCTTATTTTCATAAAACCGCTCGGTATTCATAATGTTTCCCAACAACGCCAATAAAAAGAATCAAAAGGCGAAGCGATAATGAATCATGCAGTTTTGAGCCTGCATATTCCAGGAGCACCTGATAGCAGTGTGTAAATAATGAAATCTCTTCAGATCAGAGGCGCAATTAATTACTTTAACGCCTGGTGGGATTTCATTTTAAGCATATTTCTCACAAAAGAAGAAATATGGGTACAAACCAAATGGAAGATATTAAATGAAAAAGTGTATTATCGCCCTGTCTGTATTAAGCCTGTTTACCGCATCCTCTGTCTACGCTGCAGGTGGCACCGGTAAAGTGACCTTCACTGGTTCTATTATTGATGCACCTTGCTCTATTGCACCGGGTTCATTAGATCAAACCGTTCCGCTGGGTGCCATTTCCAATGTGGCACTGGCCGCGAACGGAAATACCGGTTCATCCAGTCCCAAGTCTTTCCATATTGAATTGGAAGATTGCGTCATCACCACACCAGGTACCAAAGATAAAGTCAGCGTCACCTTTACCGGAGCTGCCTCTCCACACGACTCTGATAGCCTTGCTCTGGTCGGTGGTGATGCCAGTGGTGCATCTATCGTCCTGACTGATGGTGATGGTGTGAAAGTCAAACTGAACACTGCGTCCACTGGCCAGACCGTTATCAACGGCAATAACACCCTGACCTTCGCTGCTCGCGTTCAGGGCGGTGGTGCAGCAGCGACCATCGTGCCGGGTACCTTCCAGGTGCCAGCGAACTTCGTACTGAACTACAACTAATCAATAACGCTTTTACTAACCTGCGGTTTATCTGCCGCAGGTTTTTTCTCTCCTCTATTCCGGAGTGCGTCGATGTTTTTTAAGTCATTACTTTCACGATATTCGGCCGCCTTTTTTTTATTTTTAGGTGTTTTGCTAATAACAAAAATATCAGTTGCAAACACTGAAGGATTGGGTCGCGTGAACATGACAGGTTCAATAGTTGAGACACCTTGCGCAATTGAAGTCGGCGATCGTGACCAGACCCTTTTTATGGGAAACCATCCTGTCAGCAAAATCATTCGGGAAGGACAAGGACCAAAGAAAGAATTTTCCATTCGTTTATTTGGTTGCACCCTTACCCGATTAGACCCCAGTAAACCTGACTGGAAAAATTTTAAAGTCATGTTCGATGGTGAGGAAGATAAAGGCCATTTCAAAACTTCAGGCATGGCCAGCGGTGTCGCGGTAAGAATCAGTGACCATGTGGGCAACATAGCATCACCGGGCGTACATCTGCCTGAAAGAGATCTCATGGCAGATAACATGCACCTTAAATACACACTGAACTTAGTCGGCAATCAGGAAATATTACAAGCTGGCGATCACCAAGTAACGATTCGATTCAGAATAGATTATAACTAACGAGGCTCGCGATCATGCTGTTATGCCTTCCGCGTCAAGCGGCTTCACTCTTTAGTCTTACCGCCGTTGGGACGCTCTTATTCATCGGAAAACTGACATCATCGAATGCAGCTAGCGAAGTGCAGTTCAATACGGATGTTCTCGATCTTAAAGATCGCAGCAATATCGATCTCAGCCAGTTTTCACGTAAAGGTTTTATTCTGCCTGGAACTTATTCCCTGTCTATCAACCTGAATGCCATCCCTTTGTCTGAGAGGCAAATTCATTTCTATCCTTCCGAACAGGATGCCAATGAAACGGTTGCCTGTGTGACCCCTGAAATGTTGCCGCAATTTGGACTCAAGGAATCTTCTTTAGCCAAACTCACGTGGTGGCGAGATGGACAGTGCCTTGCGCTGGAAAGTATTCCAGGGATGGAGGTGCGCGGTGATTTAGGCAAATCGACGCTGTTCGTGAGTATTCCGCAAGCTTACCTCGAATACAGCAGTCCCTATTGGGATCCTCCCGCTCGCTGGGAAGAAGGCATTAATGGAGCGCTATTCGACTACAACCTCAACCTGCAAACCTTGCAACAAAACGGCGCGGGCGGTGGAAGTGGCACCAATTTGTCAGGCAACGGTACCAGCGGTGTGAATTTCGAGGCATGGCGTTTGCGCGCAGATTGGCAGGCGCGTTACGACCGTCGCAGCGGCAAGAATCATGAGGCAGATACCCATAACTGGGACTGGAGCCGCTTCTATGCCTATCGCGCCCTGAGTAAAATCGGCGCGAAATTCAGTTTGGGTGAAGATTATCTCAACTCTTCTCTTTTCGATAGCTTCCGTTACACAGGTCTAAGTCTGGTATCAGATGACAATATGTTGCCACCCAATCTGCGCGGCTATGCTCCAGAAGTCAGCGGTGTGGCAAAAAGCAATGCGAAGATCATCATCAGCCAGCTGGGCCGCATCATTAAAGAAGTGCAGGTCGCGGCCGGTCCCTATCGTATTCAGGATCTTGATAGCGCCGTTTCCGGCACTCTTGATGTTCGTGTGGAAGAGCAGGATGGCAGCATCACACAGTATCAGGTGAGTACCGCAACCATCCCCTATCTGACCCGCCCGGGCCAGATACGCTACAAAACAACCATCGGAAAACCCAGCGACTGGAAGCACCGAGTGGAAGGCCCTCTGTTCGCTGCCGGAGAGTTTTCCTGGGGGATCAGCAACGGCTGGTCGCTTTATGGTGGAGGCATTGGTGGCGAGGAATATAACGCGCTATCAATGGGAATAGGTCGTGACCTTTTGTCTCTGGGCGCGCTATCAACGGATGTCACGATGTCGCAAGCCAAAGCGCCTAATCAGGACGCCCAGCGTGGTGGTTCTTATCGCCTGAGTTATGCCAAACGCTTCGAGGAGACGGGCAGCCAGGTCACTTTTGCCGGTTACCGTTTCTCTGATAGCGGCTATCGCTCAATGGCCGAATATCTGGATTCCCTGGACGGCGAAATCAGTGCTGGACGCAGCAAAGAGATGTACACCATCTCGCTTAACCAGCAATTTGAATCGCTGAATCTTACAGCGTATTTGAATTACAACCATCAGACCTATTGGAATCAGGCTGCTAACGATCGTTATGACCTGTCACTCTCACGCTATTTCGATCTGGGCCGATTTCGAAATCTCAGCCTTTCACTGACGGCGTACCGTAACAAATTTAATAACACCAATGACGACGGTATGTATATGTCGCTGTCACTGCCGTGGGGTGAGTCTGGCACAGTGAGTTACAACGGGTCGTATGCCAAAGGCGATAACCGTCAGAGTGTCAGTTATTACAGCCGTGTGGGCGAGGGCGATTCTTATCAGGTGAGTACAGGTGTTGCACGCCAGGGTGCCGATCTGAGCGGCTATTACACCCATAACGGCACTCTCGCACAAATGAATGGCTCGGCGAGCTATCGCGAGGGCCAATACAGCGCACTCGGGGTTTCAGTTCAGGGTGGTGCCACACTTACCCCACAAGGTGGTGCACTCCATCGCGGCGGTATTTTAGGAGGGACTCGTATGCTGGTTGATACCGATGGAATTGCAGGCGTGCCTGTCGGCGGATACAGCAATCCCGTCTATACCAATAATTCTGGCAAAGCCGTGGTGAGCGATATCAGCAGCTATTATCGCAACAGTGTGCGCATTAATGTCGATAAGTTGGCGAATAACGTAGAAGTTCCACAATCTGTGGTTCAGGGAACATTAACTGAAGGGGCAATTGGTTATCGAAAATTCAATGTCATTGCCGGTGAGAAAGCAATGGCGGTGATACGGCTGTCCGATGGTTCTGCTCCGCCTTTTGGCGCCACCGTTTTAAATATGAAGAATCAGGAAGCGGGTATCGTCAATGACGATGGCAATGTCTACCTAAGTGGAATCAACTCAGGTGAAACAATGATGGTGCGCTGGAATGATGAAGAGCAGTGCAAGATATCTTTACCTGAAATTCTGCCCTCAAACATGATGAACAATATTTTACTTCCTTGCGAAAAAATATCGCGTTCATAAACGCGTATGCGCCAACATACTTACTTATCGGAAAAAAAATGAAAACAAAAAAATGGCTTAACGTAATAACTGTAACCACATTAGCTCTTGTTACTCATTCCGTCTCTGCGGCTATTTCACTCGATAGAACACGTGTGATATTTCCCGGATCAGAGAAGTCTGTTAGTTTAACAGTAAGCAATCAGAACACTGAGCTGCCTTATTTAGCACAAGGATGGCTCGAAGACGAACAAGGTGAAAAGCTGAATGCGAATAGCCCGCTTACCGTTGTGCCGCCGGTACAACGCATCGAACCTAAAGCCGAAAGCCAGGTAAAAGTTCAGGCACTATCATCCTCTGACGCATTTAAAAAATTGCCACAGGATCGGGAATCACTGTTTTATTTTAATCTGCGCGAAATTCCACCTAAAAGCGATAAGCCGAATGTGTTACAGATTGCACTGCAAACACGCATCAAACTTTTTTATCGCCCGGCCTCACTAGCAGAGGCAGCGGCGGCACAGCATGCGTTGCCTTTTCAGGAGAAAATTACGCTGAATAAAAGCGGTGATAAATATACCGTCATCAACCCCACGCCTTATTACATCACGTTGATTGGTGCCAGCGCCAAAAAAGAGAGTGATGTCATTAAAGGATTTGATGCACTGATGATTTCACCTAAAAACCAGGCTGTATTGGGCGGCAGCGCAGCAGCACTGGGTGCTACGCCAGTATTGGTCTACGTCAATGATTACGGCGGCCAGACAGCACTGACCTTTAAATGCAGCGGCAATGTTTGCAGTGTCGATACCAGCAAGCGCGCAACGCCAAAATAATCAGGAAATGAACTCATGAAAAAAATAGTTTTTAGGGCGCGCACAACTTCGGTTATCAGGAAGTTACAAGGCCCAGCGCTCCTGACTGGCTCACTGTTATTCTCATCTCTGGCACAGGCAGGATTTACTGATGGTCTGGTGGATGGCAATTACGGCGTTATCCGTGCTCATGGGACGTTAACTGAAAGTGCATGTCGGTTGGATATGCGGTCGGCTGACCAATCTGTTTCTTTAGGCAATGTCGCCACGGGTCACTTACAGCGTTCAGGTGATAACGGCAATTTGATCCCTGTTGCGCTGTACTTACATGACTGTTTACGCACTTCTTCTGCAAATCACGATGTCAGAGGCAATCTTGCATGGAGTGCCAGTCAGCCTGCGGTGTCATTCACCTTCACCGCGATTGAAGATCCCGTGAATCCGCAATTAATTAAAGCTCAGGGTGTTGAGGGTATGGGGCTGCGTTTAAAAGACGCGCACCGCAACAACGTTGTGCTGGGACAAAAAGGAAAGCCGCTTTTATTAACCCCGGCCAATAATGTCGTGATTTATTACATTGCCGCTGAACGTACCCGCGACGCGCTGCGTGCGGGAAGTTATTGGGCTAACCTCAACTTCAGGTTGAATTATGATTAAGCCATTGAGATTTATCACAAGAGAGAAAGCAACATTAACGCTGATGTTGTTTTCAGCGTTCTCTCCTTCTTATGCCTTTAACTTAAATGTCAATGTAAGTGCAACCATAATGGATCCACCCTGTATTATTAATGGCAACAGGCCAATCAGTGTTAATTTTGGCAACGACATTCTTATCAGCCGTATAAATGGCTATAACTATGAACAACCCATTACGTATACGTTAGATTGTGCTGCAGCCACATCAAATTTACTCAAAATGCAGCTTAAAGGCAGCAGCACATCATTTGACTCAACACTATTAACCACGAATAAAGTAAATCTTGGCATTGAACTACGGAGTAATGGTTCGAAACTAGCCGTCAATAACTGGTTAAACTTTACGAATCCGGCCCGCCCCGTGCTCACTGCTGTTTTAATTAAGAATGCTGCAATTGCGCCCACAGGAGGCGTATTTTCCGCATCATCAACACTCGTTGTTGAATACCAATAAGGAGGGAGCAATGAATAATCATCATCTCATAAATATTAAATCTCTCATCCTGGTAGGTGGATTACTCTCTTTTCAGCCATTGTCATGGGCAACAGAGGTTAATTTTTCGGGGAGATTAGTCGAGTCGATTCCTTGTGTGATAAACAATGGTGGATTGGTAGAGGTTGAATTCGATAATGTAATCATTCGCGGTATTGATGGTGATAAATATCGTCATAGCGTTCCATACTCTGTTAATTGTAGTGGCGCAGGAAGCGTTCGCCTGAGTGTTCAGGCAACTGCCGTAGGATTTGATAATACGGCTATAGTCACAAATAAGACGGGACTGGGCATACGCGTCGAACAAAATGGTACCCCGATGCGGTTAAACCAATTTATTTCAATCAACCTTATGCGTCCGCCAACATTAACTGTGGTTCCGGTTGCGAATCCATCATCGCTTCCCGTTGCTGGCGCATTTTCCGCCCGTGCCACTATCGTTGCTGATTATCAATAGGATGTGAAATGAAAAGGTTAACCATTCTTTTTGGAATTGTGCTCACGCCAGCCCTGTTTTATTACACATCGGCTACTGCTGCAGAAAATTTAATCATGCGCGGCACCCTGGTAGACGCTCCCTGCTTTATTAGGCCTGGAGATGATGTCATTACATTAAATTTTGAAGAAATTATCGATAAATTTCTCTATCGCTATAAACGCACGCCCAGTCGTCCACTACAAATTCACCTCGAAGATTGCGATATCAGTGTATTCAAAGGGGTAAAAGTCACGTTCCAGGGCATAGAAAGTACCGCGCTACCTGGCATGTTAAAACTGGATGCAGGAAGCCTGGCGAAAGGCGTTGCGGTGGGGCTGGAAAATGCGAATGGCAACCCACTGCCGTTCAATATTGCCAGCCCAACCACTGCTTTACATTCCGGCGATATGGTTCTGAGATTCAATGCGTATGTGCAAGGCGAGCCCGATGCAATTATCAATCGGCGTATTGGTCATGGTCCTTTCACCGCCACGGCAACATTTGTACTGGATTATCTTTAATTCATAGAAGGGAGAGCCCCATGCGGTTACTCATTATTTTAGTTTTATTTTCATTCAACACCTTCGCCGATCAGATAGTCATTACACGCGCCTATCAGACGGGACAAACAGCCTATGTTCACTGGGAAATAAATAACGTTTCTGATACCCGTATTATTGATTTTTATCCTATAAAATATGGCATAGCCGTTACAGTTAGTGGAACCCATGACGATACCACTGTAAAAGCGCCCGCATATTCGACAATTAATAGTGCGACTCAATTGTTCGCTGCACGCTTCGGTCGTTCAGGTGTTTTTAGTTGGTATGTCGGTGGAGTCGTCGTCACGCAATATTGCCCGGCCTATACCCTTAATACAGGAGGAGGTGACCTTTATAGACCAATAGGAACCTGTCGCTATCCAGGATATGTTCGACCAACCTGCTCATTCAGTGGCAATGCCTATATAGACCATGGCTCAATTGCGCCTAAAGATGTCGCCGGGCATGTCGCCAGCACATCAACGTCAGTCCAGTGCGATAGGTCTGCTTCTGTCAGGATCAGCTCTGCGCCTAATATCAATTTAGGGAGTGGAGTGCAAAGTACCATCAGAATCGACGGGGTTGGCCAGGGCGGCTCAATCACTTTTCCGGCCGGCACATCTTCACGCACCATTTCATCGACGTTACAGGGCACCCCCTCCAGCACAGGAAAAATTAGCGGCAGCGGCGTGGTTATCGTCGACTATAACTAAGAAAAACGCTCCTCCCGCCAGCGTATGCACTGTGGTCAGTTATTCTTGACAGCAGTGCATGCCAAACCCATCTGGGACGAACATTATTGGCACTTCTTAGCACGAAGTGATGGCAGCACCCTGATATCAGAAATCTACGCGCTAAAATGACGTAAGCGCCGTTTCCAGCCGATCCAGCGCGCAGAGAATGCCATAGCTGCGCGCCTGCTGTTCATCCGGCAGCGGTAACCAAATATCAGCCTGACTCGCCAGATCCAGCTTCGATGGACAAACGGCAATCACTGGCGTTTTTTGAATATGTGCATGATGCACAGCGCTGAGCACGCTGCTGTTCACCGCATCCGGCGCGAGAATCAGCAGTAAATCATCCGGCTGCAATCGGCTCAGCGTCATACGCAGCAGGTTATCGTCCTGAATCCATGCCAGCGCCAGACCTGTCGCCGTTAATCGCTGGTGTACTTCAGCCACCAGCGGCGTAGTCTGCCCTGCCGCACCAATCAACAACACGCTGCGAGCTTTACGTAACATTCGTGCCGCCCGCTCCCAGGTCGCTGTTTCAGCCAATGACCACTGCTGGGCTAACGCCTGATGAATCGCCACCAGCTGCGGAATAACCTGCGCGGTTGGGGTTGAAGGCACCGAACTGGCACGCGCCAGCCGCATACGCAATTCGCGAATATCTTCACAACCCACAGAACGCGCAAAGCGGGTAATGGTGGCCGCACTGACTTCAGCGCGTCCGGCTAGTTGCTCGATGGTGGCCGAGGCGGCAAACGCGATATCGTTAAGAATTGCCAGCGCCACACGGTTTTCCTGCTGGCTCAGCGATGACTGGCGCTGCCGGATGACATCGATAAATGCCCCTTCCTGCTGTCCTGCTTTGCGCACCTGATGCAGGAAATCATCCAGATCGCGACAGCCCGCTGAAGCGGCAAAACGGTGCAACACATCCGTGCTGACGCCAGCCTGCTTAGCCAGACTCTCCATTGTCGCCTGCGTGCTGACGTGCAGGTTTTCCAGAATAAAACGCGCCAGCTTAGATTCCGGCGCATCCGCGCGTGCCGACTGCTGCCGCAGTTGCCAGACAATATCCATCCGCTCACCACATCCTCTCGTTGCGAACGTCCATCATGCATGAAAATATTTTTCAGTGTGAGTTTTTTTTCAGCAATTCCACCACTACCAGCGTTAAAAACCGCTTATGTTAACGATAAATTACAGCACCGATCACAGTCGTGAAAAATATTTTCACAAACATTCATAGGATAAGTCATTAATTTTAAATCGTTAATTATTCATTCATCAGAAAACCGTCTGTCCGGAGGGTATTTACACCGTCTTCAACACGGGTCTTTAATGGCCCCGACAAATCACAGGAGGAAATCATATGCGTATCGTACTTTGCTGTGCTGCAGGGATGTCCACCAGCATGCTGGTCAACAAAATGCAGAGCGCTGCTCAGGGGCGCGGGCTGACGATTGATATCAAAGCGGTGCCGGTAGCGGAATTCGAACGCATCCTGCCGGATGCCGACGTGGTGCTGCTCGGCCCGCAAGTGAAGTTTGAAGCCGCCCGCCTGACGGCCATCGCCGAGCCGCAAGGCAAAGCTGTCGCCGTCATCGACATGATGGATTACGGCATGATGCGTGGCGAACAGGTGCTGGATACCGCCCTGGCGTTGCACACCTCGTAATACCTCCGTTTTACCCAAACTGACCGAAATAAACACGGCCTTGTGCTGTGGGGGATTCTGCATGTCCGAAGAAGTGGTTATCGAGTTTGAAGAACAAATCATGCTGCTGCTGGTACAGGCCGGTGCCGCTCGCAGTGCAGCACTGAGCGCCCTGCGATTAGCGCGTGAAGGCCAGTTTGCTGCTGCCGAGCAACAGCTTATGGCTGCCAAAGAGAGCGTCAATGGCGCTCATCAGCAGCAAACGGCATTGATCAGTCTCGATGAAGGCAGCGGCAAACTGCCCGTCACCCTGATTTTGGTACATGCCCAGGATCACCTGATGAACGCCATGCTGGTGCAGGATCTGGCGGGCGAAATCATTGAACTCTACCGCCGCACTGCGGCAGGAGGAACCGATGCTTAAGATGGCGATAATTGGTGGTGGCAGCAGCTACTCACCGGAACTGGTCGAAGGAATCATCAACCGTTACGCGCAGTTGCCAGTGACTGAACTGTCCCTGGTGGATGTGGAATCGGGTCGTGAGAAAGTGAATGTCATTGCCGACCTCACCCGCCGTATGCTGCAGCAGAATGGCTTAGAACAGGTCAACGTCAGCGTGCACTTTGAACTGGACGATGCGATTCGTGGTGCCAGTTTCGTGCTAACCCAGCTGCGAGTCGGCCAGCTGGCGGCGCGCGCAGCTGATGAACGCCTTGGCCTGAAATACGGTCGTCTCGGACAGGAAACCACCGGCGTCGGCGGTTTTGCCAAAGCCCTGCGCACCATTCCGGTGATGCTGAACGTGGCGCGTAAAGTGGAAGAACTGGCGCCCGATGCCTTCATCATCAACTTCACCAACCCTGCCGGCATCGTCACTGAAGCGGTATCGCGTTACAGCAACGCCAAAATCATCGGCCTGTGTAACGTACCGGTGAATATGCATCATATGATTGCTGGCATGCTCAACGCGCCATGGGATGATGTGCAACTGCGCTTTGCCGGGCTCAATCATCTGGTGTGGGTGCATCAGGTGACCTGTCGTGGCGAAGATGTCACTAAGCAGGTGATTGACCAGCTGTGCGATGGCCAGTCGCTGACCATGAACAACATCAAAGATATGCCGTGGTCACCGCAGTTCCTGCGTGCGCTCAACGCCATTCCCTGCCCGTATCATCGCTACTACTGGCAGACGCCGCAGATGCTGGCTGAAGAACAGGAGAAAGCCAAAAACGGTCATGAAGGCACCCGCGCTGAGCAAGTGATGAAGGTCGAAGCGGAGCTGTTCGCGCTGTATGCCGATCCGCATCTGGCGCATAAACCGGAGCAACTGAGTTTCCGCGGTGGTGCTTATTACTCTGAAGTGGCGGTTGAGCTGATCAGCGCGATTCACAACAACAGCGGCAAGAATCTGGTGGTGAACTGCCGCAATAACGGCGCGATTCACGGCCTGCCCGATGGCGCGGTGGTGGAAGTGAACTGTCTGGTGGATGCCCAGGGCGCGCACCCGTTAGTGTTTGGCGAGTTGCCACCGTTAATGAACGGCCTGACACAGCAGATTAAAGCTTTTGAGCGCTTAACCATCGAAGCGGCGGTTCATGGCGATCGTAATCAGGCGTTGCTGGCGCTGTTGGGCAACCCGCTGGTCGGCGATGTCGCGACAGCGGAAGCCCTGCTGGAAGAAGTGTTAACGCTGAACAAGCCGTGGTTGCCGCAGTTCTCATCGGCTCAATAGCGCCGTAGCGGTGCAATCGCGAGAATGCGGCTCCAGATATGCCCGATAAACCGTGCCGCTGCGCAATTGAGGGCATCTGGCAATGTCAGGTCACCTGCACCAACGCTAACAGCGCGAATTATCCGCCGCTAGCGTTGGTGCAAATGGACCGCTTATTATCATTTTGTTGCGCCATTGAGCCTGAGGAGGCCCTGTGTCCAACCGTACTCTTATTGAACGTTATGTGTTGCCCGCAGCGCTGAAAGTCGCCGGACAAAAGCATGTGCTCTCGGTGCGTGACGGCATCATTCTCAACATGCCGTTTATGCTGATTGGCAGTTTCTTCCTGATCTTCGCCTACCTGCCGATTCCGGCGTGGGGCCATTTGATGGCGGATCTGTTTGGTGACACCTGGCGCAACAAACTGCTCTATCCGGTGCGTGCTACCTACGACATCATGGCGCTGATTTCCAGCTTCGGTATCGCCTATCGTCTGGCGGAGAAGTACCGCACGCTGGATCCGCTCACCAGCGGCGCCATGGCGTTAGTGGCTTTTGTGATGACCATTCCGCAGCAGACCCTGTTTGCCCCGGTGGAAAATGCGCCCGCACAGCTGGTGACCGGCGTCCTGCCGATTTCGATGATTGGCAGCCAGGGCTTGTTCGTGGCCATTGTGATTGCGCTGATGTCGACGGAGATTTATCGCTTCGTCCATAGCCGCAATCTGGTGATCAAGATGCCGGAAGGCGTGCCGCCTGCGGTGGCAAAATCCTTCCTCGCACTGGTGCCGGGCTTCTGCGTGCTGGCGGTGGTGCTGATCATCCGTCTGGCAGTGGAAGCCTCGCCGTTTGGCGACATCAACAACCTGATCGCCACCGTGATTGGATTGCCGATGCACCACGTCGGCGGCACGCTGCCGGGCATGATCTTCTCGGTGCTACTGATTGGCATTCTCTGGACGCTGGGGTTGCACGGCGATGCCATTGTACTGGTGTTCATCCAGCCGGTCTGGCTCTCCAACATGAGTGAAAACCTCGAAGCGTTCCAGCATAACCAGCCGATCCCGCACATCTTTACGCAGCAGTTTTATGATCTGTGGATAGCGCCTGGCGGCACCGGTGCTTTGCTGGGTCTAGTGATCTTTATGCTGATCCGCTCTCGCAGCCGCCAGATGAAACAGCTGGGTAAGATTGCAGGACCCGCCGCGCTGTTCAACATCAGCGAGCCATTAGTATTTGGCATCCCGCTGGTGATGAACCCTTACCTGTTCCTGCCGTTTATTCTGACGCCGGTGGTGCTGGTGATTGTCTCCTGGGCGGCCATGACCACCGGACTGGTTGCCCCGCCAGCCGGCATCGCCCTGCCGTTTACCACGCCGATATTTGTCAGCGGCTATCTGGCAACCGGCGGGCACATTTCCGGCACGGTGTTACAGGTGGTTAACCTGGCGATCTCGATGGTGATTTACTATCCGTTCTTCCGCATCTGGGATCGCTTGAAACATCGCGAAGAGCAGCAAAGCGAGCAGCAAGCTCAGGCTGTGACAGGAAGTGCAGTGGTTTCATAGTTCCCGGCTAACCCATGCGCGGCGGCGCTGCAAAAGAGTTTCAACGCTTTTGCAGGACCGCCGTACATCAACCCCGCCCCCATTCTTCCATTTTCCGCAATAATGACTTCGCAAACCCGGCTATTCTGCCGCACCACAGGCTGTGCCAACCTTTAGACAGGGTTCGGGATCATCCCGGCCACCACTAAAGGACACTAATGATGAAACTCTACCACTTCCCGCTTTCTGGCCATGCGCATCGTGCTCGTCTGTTCCTGTCACTGCTCGACCTGCCGCACGAGGTAATTGATGTGGACCTCGCCAACGGCGAGCACAAAACCCCGGCGTTTCTCGCCATCAATCCATTCGGCCAAGTGCCGGTGCTGGAGGATGACGGCGTGTATATCTCCGACTCCAACGCCATCCTGGTTTATCTGGCGAAAAAATCAGGCCGCAGTGAGTGGTTGCCTGAAGATGCACTGGGTGCGGCGCAGGTGCAGCGCTGGTTGTCTGTCGCGGCAGGTGAACTGGCTTATGGCCCTTGCGCGGCACGCTTGATTACCGTGTTTGGTCGCCCGTTCAACCCTGACGAAGTGATCGCCCGTGCGCACACCATTTTGGCGTTAATGGATAAACATCTTACCGGGCGTGAATGGCTGGTCGGCGATCGCCCGACCATCGCGGATATCGCGCAGTACAGCTACCTGATCGGCGCGCCGGAAGGCAATGTGGATCTCTCTGGCTATCCGGCGGTCAATGCGCTGTTACGCCGTATTGAAGCGTTGCCGGGCTTTGTTCCCTTCCCGCAAACCGCTGCCGGTCTGCGCAGCATCGCGTGAGTTAACTATCATGGGCGAGAAACTTCCGGTATGGCATGCAGGTGAAATAGCCCTGCAACAACAGGCGGGCGTTGCCGAACGCATGGCGGAAGTCGGCCAGCGCGTGATTCGCGACTACATGCCCGATCAGCACCGTGACTTCTACGCACAGCTACCGTTTATCGTAGTGGGCAGCGTGGATGGGCAAGGCGATGCCTGGGCCACGCTGCTGGAAGGCCAACCCGGTTTTATCTTCTCGCCCAATGCCACCACGCTGGATATTGCCGCCCAGCCGGATCCCCGCGATCCCGCTGCTGCCGGGTTCACTGACGGCGCATCGGTTGGCCTGCTCGGCATTGAGTTACACACCCGTCGCCGCAACCGTATGAATGGCGTGCTGAGTGCGATTGGTGGCGGCTTTCGGGTGCAGGTGGAGCAGAGTTTCGGCAACTGCCCGCGCTATATCCAGCTGCGCGATTTCCGCTTTGCTCGTTCGCCCGATGAGCCGGCTATTGGTGAGGTTGAAGTGCTCAGCACGCTCGATGAGGCGGCCCGCAACACCATCGCCACCGCCGATACGTTTTATGTCGCGACTTATGCCGAGCATCAGGTTGATGCTTCGCATCGCGGCGGCAAACCCGGTTTTGTGCGTGTGGATGACGATGGCCTGCTGACCATTCCCGATTTTAACGGCAACCTCTTCTTTTCCACGCTCGGCAACATCCACCAGAACGGGAAAGCCGGGCTGCTGTTTATCGATTACCACAGCGGCGATACGCTGCAAATGACCGGCGATGCCAGCGTGATCCTCGACTCGCCGGAGATCGCTGCATTCCAGGGCGCCGAACGGCTGTGGACATTCCGCCCGCGCCGCATCGTGCGTCGTCATGCCGCTCTCGCCTTGCGCTGGGAAACGGAAGCAGGCGGTATCTCACTGGCGTCAGAAATGACGGGTAACTGGCAATCGGCTGCCGAACGCCTGCGCGCTAACGAACTGGCGCGACGCTGGCGGCCTTTTAAGGTGACGAAGATTGTCGATGAGAGCGCATCGATTCGCTCGTTTCATCTGATGCCAGATGATGGCGCCGGTTTGCTGGCGTATCAGGCAGGACAGCACTTGCCGATTCGCGTGCAGTTGCCTGGTACAGACAAACCGCTGATTCGTCACTACACCCTGTCGGTTGCGCCGTCGGACGGTTTTTATCGCATCAGCGTCAAACGCGATGGCGTGGTCTCGCGCTATCTGCACGATCATCTACAGGTTGGCGACAGTCTTGAAACGCGAGCGCCAGCCGGTGATTTCACTATCAATGCGCAAGAGACACGCCCAGCGGTTTTAATTGCGGCGGGCGTCGGCATCACCCCGATGCTGGCGATGCTGCGCCATCTGGTTTATGAAGGACGCCGCAAACAGCGTATGCGCCCTACTTACTTTATCCAGTCCGCGCGCAACAAAGCGGAACGCCCGTTTGTACGTGAACTGGATGCATTGCTGGCGGCCTCACAAGGCGCATTCAAACTGGTGCGCGAGTTGAGCCAGCCGGACGGTGCCGAACAGGGATTCGATTACGATGTCTCCGGACGCATCGATATGGCGCTGCTTTCACAAGTGCTGCCCTTTAACGACTACGACTTTTACCTGTGCGGCCCGCCGCAGTTTACGCAGGCGTTATATGACGGGCTGCGCAGCTACAATATCGCCGATAAACGCATTTACGCCGAAGCCTTTGGCCCGTCCTCGCTGCAGCGCCGCATGGATGCGCAGCAAACAGAACAAACCTTACTTCCGATTTCGACGCAATCCATACCCGTGATGTTCATGAACTCAGCCAAAGAGGCGCGCTGGACGCCGAATAGCGGATCGCTGCTGGAACTGGCCGAAGCACGCGGTCTTAGCCCGGAGTACAGCTGTCGTGAAGGACATTGCGGATCGTGCAAAACGCGGATTCTAAAGGGAGCGGTAACTTACCCGACTGCGCCGAGTGCCAGTGTGGCAGAGGGGGAGATATTAATCTGCTGCGCGCAGCCGGCACAGCAGAATGGCGATATCGAGCCGATTCAGCTCGAGTTATAACGCGGGATTGTCGTTCAGATACAGCGTAAGGACGTTACACGAAAAGTAGTGCAAACCTGCGTTTATGCAGCGATATTTTTATTCTCGATCATCATGGACTTGCAGAAAATGCAGGTCGCACCATGCGGATTTTTTTGGCTGACATCAAATACCGACTTGCGATATTGAGAACCCTGACACTGAGGGCATTTCATAAAAGTAGTGAACAAATTAATATTAGAGACCTGTAACATTGGTTGCTGAAGGGCCTTTCGGTCCATCTTGTACTGAGAATTCAACATGCTGACCCTCTTCAAGGGAGCGGAAATCACTACCGGTGATAGCAGAGAAATGTACGAAGACATCTTTGCTGCCATTTTCAGGGGTAATAAAACCGAAACCTTTTTCAGAATTAAACCACTTTACTGTACCAAGAATTTTATTAGACATAATTAATACCTTTTCTTTTGCCGTGAGGCTGAGTGAACTGAATCGCAGAGAAAAATCAGGACTGAGATAAAACTCAAAGAGAAAGGCTTATTTTCGGCACTGACGTAGATGAGAGATAAACTGTGAACTAACTTTGAAACTGTCTGCAAATCAGACTGGAGGTCATTTACGCATGTCTAATGCAACATTGCAAGACAAAAGAAAAATAAACTTTCCATTCTTAGGATTAACACTCTCAACATTAAATAAAAACCATTTAAAACAACACGATGTAATTTTATCTTTCGGATTTTTCAGGGGTTTTAGAGGTGTTGCGGCCAGTTAACTGCCGTGACTGGCCGCTAATCATCAATGCAGACTATTTATCTACTGGTCCACAACCGCCAATAATTTTCGAGATAGAAACAGCCGGATGAAGCAAATAATCGTAATCACAGTTTTTTTCTTTGTTATACACGCTTCCAGTACATCCAGACAGCAGAGCCACTACCGCAGCGGCAATTGAAAACTTAATGAGCTTATTCATAATAACGCATCCATTTGTTAAAAGTGTTTTTGAAGATGTTTAATTGCTGTTCTCGTGCACTTAACAAATTAAGAAATTACAGAGAATAGCAAGTAGCAGAACATAAGTACCTTACAGCGCTTATGCGATAAATTATTAATTAAAAACATAACTAAAGACAACATTACGAATTATCTGTTTATTATCATTATTAGATTAAATTTTTGTAGTGAAAGCCTTACAGGTTTTATAAATGTCAGGGTATCTTTCAGAATGACAACCTTAATTATCATTTAAAGAATTAATTACCACATTAGACAATCGGTCACGAAGGTGTTTAATCGACCCATTTGGTCATTCAAGAAAGACTGGCATCCAGAAGGAATATAGCCCCCAGGCCATCATATAATGTGGGCAACTACGCAAAATTGAAAGCATGCCATTATTATTACTAGCCCTGAAAATTCATCCTATGTAACATAACCCACAGTTATTACATGATTGTTAATTAGGGACAGGTAATGGCACTTCAGGGAACATTGATTCTAAATGGCGCAGATTATGTGCCTTTCAATCTTTACGGCGTTGGCGTTTTTATGGCGTTCTCAGGCAAAGGCGTTTACATGAACAACGCTGCATGTGGTGCAATTCCGAATGAAGGTCCAATACCACCGGGTAAGTACTGGATTGTAGAGCGTGGCAGTGGCGGCCTCTTATCAAGGTTAAAAGCAAAGTCCCAGGATTTCTATAACAGAATGTACGAAGGTGCTGAGTTTGACCGTGATGAATGGTTTGCTTTGTTCAGAGATGACTGGACTATTGATGATCACAGCTGGATTGATGGGGTCAAACGTGGATTATTCAGGCTACATCCGGGGCGTGTATCGGAAGGATGCATCACTTTAGTTCATAACTCCGATTATGCATTAATCCGTAATGCATTAATGCAGACTTCACCAATACGCGTTCCCTGCATGAAATCATTGATGGCACGCGGTTGGATTGAGGTAATTGCCAGTGGCAATAACAACACTTGCCCGTAAGATATGTAAAGTCATCTTCTATTTCGCTTTATCGTTGATCGTCGGGCGAACATTAGGTAGTCCTGAAATATGGTTTAATTATGCATGGGCAACCCGTATTGCACATTTTTTTTACGGAGATGGTGAGATTGGAGCAGACAACTTTTATGATTTATATTTCTACATCTCCGTGTTCTCAGTATTTTCTATCACTACGGCAATTTATATTTTAACAATGAAGTTACTACGAAAAATAAGGAGTAGTTAAATGCCAATCCCTCCGTACATGTGGCTCAAAGACGATGGCGGCGCAGATATTAGAGGCTCTGTTGATGTGCATGACCGTGAAGGTAGTATTGAAATCATCGGATTAAGCCACGGTATTAGCCTTCCGGTTGATACCGCCGCTGGAAAAATAACCGGCACACGCCAGCACTCATCAATGCGTATTGAAAAGGAAGTTGATAGTTCAACGCCCTATCTTTATAAAGCTTCAGCTACCGGGCAGACGCTGAAAAGTGCTGAAATTCGTTTTTACAATATTAGCGATGCTGGGCAAGAGGTCTGCTATTACACGGTTCTGCTGGAAAACGTGAAGATCACCAGCGTTCATTGTGGCGTACCCAATGTGAAATTGTCTGGTAACGACAAGATGAATCACTCGGAAAGCGTCAGCATGCAGTATGAGAAAATCACCTGGCGCATTGTGGATGGCAACATTCAATACGCCGATGCGTGGAACGAACGTCCTACAGCTTAACGCTGGCTTTGCGAGTGCTGCTGCTGGATCAAGGTAAGACACGTGGTGACGACATGCGAGGCCATCCACCGTGGAGATTACTGCCACGTAAATCAACGCGTTTGAAACGGCACCCGGCAAGCGCTCTGTATCTGGTGAGCTACTGCTTAGCATACCGTTAAAGCGCAGGCATCAAGATTAATGCTTTTGATGGCGCTGAAGACGTAAAGGTGTTTTAGAAACCCACAAAAGCAAAAACCCAGCCATAAAGGCTGGGTTTTCAGAATGTTGGTGCCCGGACGCGGAATCGAACCACGGACACGGGGATTTTCAATCCCCTGCTCTACCGACTGAGCTATCCGGGCAACGG
>Ga0157363_1000851_pt1 | contig 24370 bp, 8 predicted proteins | sample AttsexASBM1_FD_111477 | JGI IMG/M metagenome (GOLD analysis project Ga0157363, IMG submission 111477) | Fungus gardens microbial communities from leaf cutter ant in Ribeirão Preto, State of São Paulo, Brazil - Atta sexdens ASBM1 | ecosystem: Host-associated > Fungi > Mycelium > Unclassified ... | reverse complement strand
TTAATAAATCCTCAAATAACAATTATTACTTTACATATAATGTGTGTGCAAACGCGCACGTTTATTGATTGCAAAATTCTTAATATTTGAACAAGTGCACGAGCCATATATTGATTCCAATGCGTAAGTGAGATCATCTTTGAAGAAGATAGGTCTACCTATATAGAGTTATCTATTGTCTCATTCGTTTCGCGTTACCACTTCAGAGATTTCAGGGTCTACTTAATGCAATCTACTTAACGTTAAAAATGTTTCTAGGCAATGATTAATCACAATGAAGAATTTTACTAATTGACCAATTAAAGAATACTTCAAAGTGTTTGTAGTATCAAATGGATCATACCCCCATAGTAAAGGGTCACATTTACGTCACAATAGAATTACAATAATCAGGAAGAAAATATGATATCACTATAAGGTTGTCATAATAAAAGCTGTCTTCCAAATTTATTACCAACACTAAAAATGCTACAATTTACGTTACATGCTCTATAGATTTTCAGTACTGGCAATCAATTTTAAAACAGTCAAGATAACACAGTGTTATAAAGACATTCGCATATCACCATAACGTAACCATAATTGTTATGATGTAGTTGTGACGTTTTTTTGCTATAATCTCAAAGGGGGTAATCTCAGAGAACTAGAGTTCGCAGAATTTAAATCTAACTTGCGCAAGTTCCCCACTTATGCGCAAATTCCCCACTTATTTTTCAATGATAGATTCTTTGATTGATTGAAAAGTCAACTTCTCCTCGGCATTTCCCTCAAAAGTATAAAGAGATAATTTATTACAGCTTTCCAATTTCTACAACGTTACGCTCTGCATTTAAACGTTAGTTTAGAATTCTATTAAACTTCCTCCAAGTTTAGCTGAAGAATATAAAATTTTTTTATAAAGCGCAATCAATTTAGCTTTCTAAATTTTGGCTCGCCAAAGGAAATCTTTTTTTCAGTTACTGTTCGTAATTTAAAAATTATCGTTCCGTCATTATTTCCGCTGAGGAAAATGAACCTGAAGAATTGATCAAAGGCGAAAATATGGAAAGAAAGAAGGATAGCATACTGCGCGATGGAAATGTAGCTCGAAATGGATTTTAATTGCTGTATATACCGTTGCGTTGATTGATCAGTTTTGCAAAGTGACTCTCTTAGATAACTCTAATCTATAAGTGTCATAAGTCTTTAACTCTTTAAGCTCTAAACTTTATATAGCTGAGATCTGTCCAGGTCGCTTAAAACTTAGGATTAACGTAATGCTGGGAAACATTTTTTGCCAGAAAAAATCGTTACATAGAGGCAAAGATTAAAGGAAGGCTGATTAGATTTAAGTAGATTGAGGCAAATGACGATAGGAATTTTCATCACGCATGCGTCGCATTCATTGTGAATGGTCTTACTCATTAGCCGTTAGCTTACGAAAAATCGCCGTTTTCCGAACAAGAGCGTGGACGATTGAAAACGATGAAATTCTGAAAGTATTGCTGGTACATACGGCACAAACGAATCCGAAATGCTTCACTTCGTAAACAAATTTACTGTATCTCGATGAATTTTCCTCACACCATTGCACCTTTGAATTCTTAAACGAAATTTTAAACATGATTGAAAAGATGAATCGAAAGATGAAGTGATATTTCGCTTTGTTCATTCGTGTTTTGATGTTGAAACTACTTAATGAGAAATGACAATGGAATCGACGGATCAAAACGATGTCGATTCGATATCGATTCGAAATTATCAAATTCAATGTCGATTCGACATCGATTCCATTGTCATTTCTCACTGGATAGGGATGCAACGAATAATGATTTGTTAGATAACCGGATATTGGATCTTATCCGGATAACAGAATTATCCAGCAGAATCGGGTAAGTCAGATACTCGGATTTTATTCGAAAATTGCACAAAGAGATCAAAAATTAAAAATCTAATTGTTTTTTTTTGTAAATGTACATATATACTTTAGATGATATCTCACCGATTTGAGTATTCTTTATATGTGTTGGGAGAGTATTTTGAGTGATTTTCTCGCAAAAATTAAGTAAGGGACGACATAGTTAGGAGATAGAATAAATTAAAGTTTCATAGTAAAGTCGAGGTGTACAATTTTCCACGCGAAAGGAAATCCATCCCATCTTCAGTTATTAACCAAATTTATAACAAATAAAATAAAATGTCGCTAAAGATGCTTGGCATTGTGATATTCTTTTTGCCGATCGTGATTTAATTTATAATATTTCATTGTGTAGTTATGGAGTGCAATAGCTTGTACTTGTCTAATAGCTAAATGACGGTTACATACTTTAGATTTGGTAATCTGGGAGTTTCTCTTGTTGCACTTGATTACTTTGATTTGCGACTATTTAAATTGTTGAGGAAGTATTATACGAGATTATCAAGATGTTTTGGAATTATTCATCAGGAGATTTTTATTATACTAGACTGCTGAAGATGGCTTGAATTAAGTTGAAACGTTCGGTATTTGTTATATATATGTAGTACTGAGAAATATATGTTGATATAATCGCTCTAATTGCGAATTTTTAATTGCCCGTGTTTTCATTTATTGTTTAAAATAAAAATGTCTGCCTGTACAAATTAGATAAGGGTTGTGTTAGGATTAAGTGTTAAGATTAAATTGGAATAGGGATGCAGAGAGAGGGGCGGAGTGCCTTACCCACACGTCTTCCTCTCTTTGCTTCTGGAGTGAAACAAAATCAACAATTGTTCTATTCTAAATAGTTTCATGTAGAAAGAATTCGTGTAGGCGAAGGAAGGGCCCCTTGCATCCCCATCACGATTTAATCCTATCCAACCTTTATCTGAATATGAGGTAGCCCTCATTTTGTATGGAAAGTCATGCGCCCTTTAGCATAGTGGGAGATGGGGATATATAATAAATTAAAGTTCTATAACATGCATCCTCTGTATATTTATTATATCTCCTAGACAATGCCGTCTCCCATTTAATTCTTGCGGGAAATCATTCAGGACACTCTCCCCTACAAAATCTAAATGATTTTCAAATCGGTGAGGTGTTACCTAAAGTATACATTTACCTGTTTTTTTTTTACAATAAAAGATTTTTTTAATGTAAATCATTATAAGTATGCTATAAAGGTTTAATATTTATTCAGAAAATAGAAACAAATTATTGCCTAATAATGCAGAAATATTTATATTTATTATGAACAATATAGGTAGAATACTTAAAATATAATACACAAAAATATAATATACAAAAATAAAAGAAAGTTTATTTTAATTTAATCGTGAAATTATGTTATATATTACATATACATTATGTATTAGGCTTGATATAGATTTGTTTCGATTATGTTACGAAAATTCCGATTGCATAATCGAATACACCATGTATATGTTAATAAATATTTAAATATAAAAGTATTTAATAAAACAATATGTTTATAGATTGGTAAGATTACGCATCCTGGTTGTATGGTAGGGATAATCAATGAAATACCTCCTCCAAAATGCAAGGAGCTTAGCGTGAAATTAAAAATATCATTACATACAATACATTTTCATCGCTGCAATGGCAAGTAATGACCACCGAACGAAGCTATAATTGATTTACTTTTATCATCAAATCTATTATAGATTCTAAATGTCTTCTTCATACAACCAATAACTTTTACATATGTTTTGATTGTTACAATACTATAAATATTAGGTGTAGTAAAAAGAAATCCATTATTTTTGCATGAAATTGAATGGAAAAATAATGGATTTCTTTTTACTACACCTAATATATCAAATAATAGGTAGGCATGTAATGCGACAATAATTATTTGTTTTTATTACACGAAAAAATCGATTTTTTTTTCTTCTCATGAAATAATTAAAGAGATTCTGAAAGTAGATGTAAAAAGAAAATACCCGTGTCTCGGCGTTTCACCAGATCAAGTCATTAACGTTTTTTAAATATCATCAAATGTCTTTTTATAGTATTGTATAGCACAGATTTCCCTTATGAAAAATTTAAAGAGATTCTGAAAGTAGATGTTAGGAAAGCATACCCGTGTCTCAGTACTGACTTCGACATTATCGCGACCTAAACAAAAGCGACATCGAAAATTTTCTGAGCAATAAAAGAGCTGACAATTAAAAAAAAACTGTTGCTGAAATGATTTCGGCTTTTCATGCAATAAAAATTAACATATCGCTCAAAATAAATTTTCTTCACAATCATTTGGATTTTTTCCAAATTTGGGTGAATTCAGTGAGGAACACATGATGAATACTTTCATCAAGATATTGCGATCATTGAGAAACGCTTCAAAGGAAAAGACATCAGATACATGCTTGGTGAATACTGTTGTTTTATTCGTGATACAAAACGGAATCATACAAACGGCAAATCAAGATTCTTATAGTTATAATTATAATTATATTGTTATTATTATACACAAATTTGAAAATATATGAAAACAAATAATTCTCAGTTGTTTTTTTTTATATTCGGACTCATTGCATCATTTCACATGCAAAAACGTAAATTATTTATTTAAAAAAATTATTATATAATTTAAAATAATTTTAAAAAGCCAATATGAAGCAAATATGATAAATAGTTGCATAAAAAACATTAATGGCTTGATGTGATAAAACACCAAGACACAGGTTTTTTTTTACATCTACTTTCAGAATCTCTTTGACTTTTTCACGAGAGGGAATGTATGTTGTATTATGTTACAGTTTATTGTAGTAATATATGTTGTACTAGCATAGTATATTGAATTTATAAATAAATTTATTATTTGCTATTATTGGCACGTTGAGCCACTGTTGTCGAACAGCTTCTTTAAAAATGTAAAATACTTTACGTTCTTTGCTGCAGAATAGATCCATTTCGACAATTAGCTACACTGTATCACGGCATAATTTTACTTTGCAAATGAATTAAAGTATTTCTCCAAGAATTGAGAAAAATGAGTAGAAATTTCTACAGATATTTTTAAAATTTGGATATTATGTTTAAAATAATTTTATTTATATATGATTAAAATTTCAAAGATCCTAACGGTGCTGAAATAGAAATATTCGCCTTTAAAGTTTCAGCTTTTAATACGTAAACTTCTATATCAAACCTTGTCGAAGTAACGTTCCAATATTTTGCGACAAAAATCTTCTACAGATTTAAAAAAGAAATAAATATATAATGTAGAAATTATAGAAATCTTATAAAAAAAATAGAGAGGTCAAGCGATGCCATTTCTGAATTAAAGTAGTTTAAATTTGTAATTTGATAAAATTCTCCTTTTTGCATGCGATTGCCGAGCGATGAGACAGGGATATACTGTTATCACATTTTAATTGTCTTCAGTGCGGACTAATGTTCGTGCACACATATGTATACGACATTTATACGCGCGCGCGGATACGGCACACGGCTTCAGGCGACTTTATGCTATATCGTGCTCCTTTGTATGCATTTTGAAGGACATATCTCATTGTAGAGCGACGACTACGCATCCACGGGAATGCTACACCTTATATATTTCCACCATAGGTCAGATATCCATATAAAATATTTTGAAAATTTAAATTTTAAATATGCGTAATTATTTCTATTCAAATTATAGAAAATGAAACTTTTCACAGTCCAGATGAATAGCCGAATTATCCGCCCGAATTAAAAACAAACTGAATAGCACGGATATCGAATATTTGCCGGATATCCGTTGCATCCCTATGCTTGCGGAACGTAGCGAGAAATGATGGACGATATCTGTTTGAAGAGATTTAGAAGTATTACTATATTTATCGCGAAATTTACTATGACATGTAAGGATACTTTTACTTGAAAGGATCGGAATTATAGGAGACATAATACAAGAGGGATGAGATCGATATACGCGGCTATCCTGTTATCGATGCGCTATCTTTATCCCCTTGATGCGCCCCGCGTGAAAACGTGTATTCGCAAAAGATAAAGTCAATATTACGAAGATCGTTGATCGATAAGAGAACCGTTGTAATTATTATTTGCTATGAAATTATTACATCAATGCTGTTTTACGATTATTACGGTAGTTATTTTATCTTAAAAAAGTTAAAAGCTTTTCTTATTGCGATTTCTCTATTGTATCACTTATATATAACTTGATGCACGAATTTTTCGAGAATAAATTATGAAATGCTCCATTCTTAAGGAATGATTGTTTTTCTACGCTTTTAGAAATTTCCCACTCCATTCGAATTGAATTATTATTCGCATTTTAGTTTATTTATTTATTATGAAGTTATTTATTATGAGGTTTTATTCGCTTCGGACCACAGTCGATTATACGTTTGAGTTATCTTATATATGTTGGTATTCTATAATAAATCGGAAGGAGAAAAAAGAATTTTGATCTCCGATTAGTTTTGTGAAACAACAGCTTGCTGGAATTATTGTTTTGTTAACGAGATAAATCTCAATAAGCAAAATAGAATCGAAATGTATTCGAGTGTTTTTTTTTCTATCTGGGACCTCCTGCAACTTGCTGCATTGACTGCAGGCCGAAGGGTGGATGACGTATCGACCGGCTCGAGGTCAACTGAGGTCACCAAAGTTCATAATGCGTTTGGTGCAAAAGTAAGCCGGTGTCAGACCATATCGCAGAATGCCATGCGCCTAAAAAGTTTTTTTTGCTCTTATAATGCTCTTCTTTTTAATAAATTATTGAAACATTTATCGATAAATAAAAAATAAACAGCTGCTAAACAGAGAGATTCAGAGATATTTTGATAATTCGCCATGTCCTCGAAATAGTGCTGAAATTAGTAACATTTAGTAAGAATATTATTAATTTAATTATTTTTTTAAACAAATTTTTTTTTAGAATGAAATGAAACATAAATTTCTGTTATTTAGGTTTTGCTACTTAAGAATGATTCGATTTTGACTTCGAATTTGCTGGTCTTGTTAAAATAATTTTTTACGAAGGAGAAGGAGTTTCAAGTTCTTATCTGCGGTATTCTGTCGCGAAATGAATTATCTCGAAATTGCAAAATATCTTTTTTTAGCTCTTGTGTAGTCCGTTTATGAAAGAAAGACATTATAAATAATAACGCACAATATATATATATATATATATATATATATATATATATATATCTATAAACATATTCGCCTGCAATACTTTGCAATTTAATTGCAATTTAATATTGAAAAATCAATATTAGATTCAATTAAACCGTTTGTTAATAGATATATCGCGCTTTGTTAATTAATTCTGGTAAGTCATGTTTACGGAATTTGGCAATATGATTGCAATATTTTCCTTTTGACGAATAGTATACATGAAAGTGCTGACTTTTTGTTTGATTAGGATGATTGGTGCTATGCCAGCGGTGGCTGTTCGTCATGAGCGTAGGAGGCAAGAAAAAAGGCTGAAGCGGCCAAGTCAACTCTATTTAGGAGGGCAATGGTTACCACCCCTTCAAGGCTCGCCGCCCACTCCTAGTCCGCATGGGCACAACAATTTGGAGCCCTTGCCTGAGCTTTATTTATGCGGCAAGGTAACAATTAACTGTAATAATATATCGATTGACGTGAAGTTAATGTTCGAGGAACTATACTTAACATTTAATAATTACGGTTTCCTAACTTATAAAGAGTATAAGCTCAGAAATAGTGAAGTGGAGTAGAAGTTGCAAAGAAGTTTACAGACTCAATTTCGTGAGTTTATTTTTCTTTTACAAAAACAATGAAACTTATAATATCTTAGTCTTGCGCTAAAAATGATCAGTTGCTTGTGTGATACATATAAAATAATAATCGCGAGGGTTGATTTAAACTTTATACACGAAGAACATTTTTATTATATTTTACCACAAAATTCGCTAAAAAATTTACCATGTTAATGATAAATATGGGAATTTGGCAAACTATTAAATATTATCATAATAAGACAAGAATTTTTTAAAACATACGAAAGTCATTTTATAAATTACCAAGAAAATTTAAAAAATTTAAAAAGTTGTAAAATTATCTGGACAATAGTTTAACACAACTGTCTGTCTGAAAAAGTTCTTATTTACTAACTTTTATAACGTTTATTATATCTATTTTTATATTGAAGAGGACCCAAATCCAAGGTCAAAACGCATCTATATTTTAATTTTTAAATATATTGTTACACGAATAACTAGTCTATCGATCTACATAGGCTTTTTATTTTATTTTATTTTTTATTTAATTCGTTGGAGCTTTTATTTTATGTATAGATATTAAATTATAAATTATTCTAATGCAAAATAGATACAATATATTTTTCGTAAAATTTACATATTACATTTTAATTAAGGATGCAAGGATAGATAAAAATTTGTCGAATAACCGAATATCGGGTCATATCCGATAAAGCCAGATAACTGGATTTCATTCGGCAAAATCATATAAGCCAAATAATCCGAAAATTGCACAAAGAAATTGAAAAATTGAAAGTCTAATTGTTTTTTTTACAATAAAAAGAGAATTTTTTATATAAACCATTGTAAGTATATTGTAAAGATTTAATATTTTTATAGGAAATAGAAACACAGATTATATTATCTAATAATGACCAGAAATGCTCATCTTTCCTATGAAAAAAATAAAATACTTAAAAATACTTAAAATACTTAAAAAATAATATCTAACAAAAATGTAATACACAAACAAAGTATAAAAGCATAAAAATTAATAAATTATTTCAATTTAATTTTTAAATTATATATTACATTATACGAGATGGGACAACTCTGTTCATTTAGAATAGTTCTGCTATTTTTAGAGATATGAAATATTATATTTATTGAAGTTGTATAGTATCAAGGGGGATATAATGTATTACTAAGTTTAATAGTTTTTTATGAGTGGAGGCGCTTCGGAGATTTCAAAGTCATTTCTACTTTTTGAAATGGAATTGTATGATTTTTTTATACAATATGATTCCTCTAATTATTCTGCATATAAAAGTATTAAGATAGTGATATAAAAAGACCAGTTTATTATAAATTAAATATCTTTTATCATATTAAATATCTTATAAAGTAGTTTATAAGATTAGTAATTCATAAGTTATATTTTATTCTGGCTTATAAGATATTTTATACTGACTTTATTCTGACTTACATATTAAAATAAAATGTCAAGTAACTCATTAATTTTTTCAAACTATTAATTTTTTGATAATCGTATCTTAATATTTTCATATGCAAAATAACGAGATAAATAAAATAAATTAATACGATTATACAAAAATTAATACGAGTTATTTAATGTTCATATTTATTAGAATTTATAAAATATCTCATAAATTATTGGTTTTTTGATATTACTACTTTAATACTTTCATATACAGAATAATTAGAGAAATCATATGGTATAAAAAAATCAATTCCATTAAAAAAAAGATGACTTTGAAATCAAAACCCATAGAAAAACTATTAGTAGTATATTGTATCCTTCTTGATGCTATACAACTACAATAAATATTTTTATTTATTTTCAGAGTTGACAAGTAACGCATTATTTGTAACATCGTTACCGTTATAAGTTACTTTTTTTGATAACGATGTTATATTTTCTTCTAAATAACGTTCATGATAATAAATAACGCAATTTCATTTGGGATAACGATAACGATTTCACTAATTTACTTTTATCGTTACTTCATTTCTAACTACGTAAAAGTTTAATCGTAATTATAATCGTAGAAAACAGAGATGAAACATTAACGGTCTGATTAGCTATCTAAATCACGCGATTACAACGGCGCCTTTTTTTCATTGTATTGACACGTATAGACTAATTCTATGCATTCGCTGGGTACATGCTTGAAGAGGATTCAAAAATCTACTCCAGCACGTTATGCAGCCAAACTGAGCATTAGTTCAGGCTGTTTTTTGTTGATTTATGTTATATAATTAAAATGACTCACTGTAGTTACGTTAATAATTGTAAAAATACTAGCAAAAATAGCAAGTGCAAATTCTACAAATTTCCATCTGCAAGTTAAAAATTAGCAAAGGAATAAATGGGTCAGGAGAATAAAGTAAGCCATAACTTTACTTTTTGCAATGCTGCATTAAATACGTTGTGCATATCATGATAATGTTTACATTTTAAAATATTCATATTTAGTGGTAGTGGTGGACGGTTCACCATAGTCTCTAATCTTACGATTACATATTGATCATTTTGTTGATGATAAAAAGATATCTTAGATATTATTAAATCCAAGCTGGGTATACAATATTTCTTACTACAATAGTCTTATCTACAATATTTCTTACAGCATACAGGGTAAAAAAGTAAATGAAACTGCAATTATAAGTAGGTAAATAAACATAATTAATGTGTACAATTAGCAAAATAAGTTTTAGTTTAATTAAATTACAAAATTCTTTTTATTATAGGTATAAATGTTTTATGAAACAAAGGTTTCGGTAAGAACTAATACCTATTGTCATATCAACTAAAAATTCACAGTTTAAGGAAGATATGATTGAAATGATTATTGATAATATTAGTACTGAATCTAATTATCAAGAAAGTTCACAGAATAACCAAGAAATTCTTAAGATTGATAAAAATTTTCAAATGAACATATTTAGCCAAAATTTTTCTGAAGAAAAAATTTTAATTTGTAATAAGTATGAATATATTTATCTTCACAAAATGGTTTGCTATGCTCAAAGAGAAATTGGAGAAATTAGAGAAATTGTGTCAAGAATAAAAAAATTTAAGAACAAAAAATGTGATCTTTTTGAAAAAAATTTTTGTGGATGTACTGAACCTGATTGCAACGAACTAATGACCTACACAGTAAATGTACAATATGCAGTGACTCAGTAATTTTGCTGATATTTCATTGGTTCACAATAATGAACAACTTATAAAGCTTGCTGAAATTTCAATAAATAATATTAAATTTTTATTAAAAAGAATGGATACAATGAATATAGATGAAGATAATGTAAAATTATAAAGGAAAATAGACTTTTTATTTTTTTAATACAGATGAAAAGAAGTTTTTCAACAATAACTGTTTTATTCAATGTTCATAAAATAATTATTTCAAGAATTTTCTATTAAACTCTAAGACATTTAGCTGGTGCAACAGCCAACTTAGTTTTCTGACCAAATAAAGATACTGTTCAAGGTACAATGCATGAATATTTTTAACCAGATTATATGGATATGGACTCGAGTAATTATCGATTGCACTGAATTTAGAATTGAAGTTCCAGCAGGTGTAGATAAACGTGTTTTTTGCTATTCTCATTATAAGAAAAGTTTTACTGCTAAAGTACTGATAGGTATAACACCAAAAGTATTTTATTAGTTTTAAATCAAAAGTGAAGAAGGGGGGGGGGAGCTGGAAGGAGAGAAAGGAAAAGTAATTCTCAAATAATAATTGAGTCTGGATTAATAGATTATTTAGAAGATGGAGATGTAATTTTAGCAGATAAGGATTTTCCAGAGATTCGCACAACTATTGATGAAAGTGGTAAGAAAATCAGAATAGTTATGTCACCTTTTTTACAAAGAAAATCAGAGTTCATGAAGAAAGAGACTGAACAAATATATAATATTGCCAGAATCAAAATTCGCGTAGAAAGGATAACATAATACTTAAGATCATCATTATCAAATTTTGGACAAAATTCCTGAAAATCTATTTCACTGTATATTGTGCATATGTGTTGTGTTTTAATGAATCTGCAATCTTCAATATTTTCAAATAAGAAAAAGAAAATAAAAAATGAATAATATTTGTATTATTTATAAACCATCATTTATTTATAAAATATCAATTTTACTTTTTTTTAACAATAAATGTTAATGTTTAACATAAATTATGTTTTCATTTGATTTTACATAAACTGTATAATTTACAAACAAAATTCATATAAACTTATTTTCTTTGTAGTGTCAAATAACAATTTTTATGTTAGTATCATGTTCAATAATAATAATATTTAAAATAAAACTAAATATTTAAATATTCACAAGTTTGACTTTCAAAAATAATTGATTTATAAAATAAAAGTAAGCTATTATCACAAGCGTTTTTAACAAATATCAAATAAACTATTAAATTTTTCTTCTTAAAAAATTATTAGTAATTATCAGTAAAGTTCAATATAACTATTTTTTTTAATGTTGCTAATGTTTTTTTCTGAAAAAACATGATTTGGCTTTCATTGCATTTTTTCATTGTCATGTCTAATGTAAAGCTGATAAATAATATATAAAGTAAAAGTTTTCATTCTTTGAAATAATTTCACGCAAAAAAATTTTATTTCGCATAACTTGCACTGTACAACTTCTATTTTCGATTGGTGAGCATATAAATAAATTACAGACACTCAGTCAGAAATATACATTTGTGCACTTGCGTATAATATGGATATGTATCTCTTAAAGTAATTTCATCATTCTCAAATTTTAAATATTTAACATTGCAGGTTTTAGGCATAATTTATCACAGGTTTATCACAGTTTCGCACTTTGAAGGACATTTGAATTCTACTAATTTTTTATTATGCATCCGACCACCACTCTATCAAGGCTAGCATACAGCTAGCAAGATTGCTTATGACTAACAAGAACATCAATTTGTTTAACTTCGCATTTATATAATCGTTCATACTCTATTCTTGCATCTATTTCATAATGTAAACTATACTTCGTTGTTGCAGTACTAATTTGTTTTGGATGTAATGCCAGATACTAATGATTTTATGGTTTTTGTTATTCGTATCTTAATCATTACTGTGCACATTAGAACTCGCAGAAAAGCGAGTCTTAAGCGACATACCATTTTTTGACTGGTTTAATGTCTTACAACACAAAATACAATAATTATGTCTTCATCTGTTATTACAATATGTTTGTTATAAAACTCTTGTAAATCCTTTTGTAAAATGTAATTTTGTGTATGTATAAAAAATGTCATATTCTTGGTTAAAAAGGGAAAAAGTAACAACGCATTGTTTACAATCTTGTTGTCTTAAAGCTAGCTCAAGCTAGTTTTGTTTCTGCAGTGAATTTGTTTCTTTTCAAATTTTTGATAGCATGCGTGTGACTGTCTTTAGCAGCTTCTAACAATATTGATCTTAATGCTGATTCTTCTTTTAATTCAGAAACATCTATCGCTTGTGGTTCAATGTTGTATTTTTTTTGGAGGAAACATTTCCTCAAAATATATTCCCTTTGAATATTTCAGCTTCGCAAATTGACAAGCACTTGGTTTTCCCCATTGTTGCTCAAAACTTGTTTTTAGTGAACTGTTTTCATTATTAACACAATGAATCAAGACAGCGACTTTGTTTACAGCTTTCACTCTTGTTATATATACATTTGTTAGTAACTTTTATGATCAGTCTCTGCATTTATTTACAAGAAAAAAATTTAAATAAAATTATATTGTAAGTAACAGTTTTAATACACAATTACAAAATGGAAACAATTTTTTTACAATTTTATTTTGTGACATATCAGATTCATTTACCGCAGTTTGCCTTGTAATTTTAGCTTTTATTAAATACTTTGACCATTTTTCCTATGCTCTTCTATTTCATTTACGTATCCAGTTAATACTAAAACTTTTCTTTTGCGTTCTGTCTTTGGTTAAAAAATAATTATGCACCTAATTCTTGCAAATCCAGTCTTAATGATAACATCCATACTTGTCTAAAATAAAAAATTTATTAATTACTTAAAGTTTGTGTTTTATAAGGAGAATATTCATATACAATATCCGAAAATGTAATCTTACACTTTAAAAACGATTTTATAATTTGTACATATAATAATATAATGACTATACCGCCTGCTTTTTTACGACCGATAGGTGGTCACGCACTCAGCGAATAGCATGTAGTGATGAGATCACATGAGATTTTACGCCAATAAATATTCTTGTGGAAAAAAGATTATATAATATAATCTTTGCAATATATTTAATTTTTTCAAAAAATAAAATTTTTTCTGTGTCATATTTCACAAATTAAAGATATGCAGATTACAAATAATATTATTTTTTTATTATAATTTTACCCTTAGAGTATTTACGATGTTATTCATATCTTGTTTCTTTTTTTTTTGATATTGCATCTGGCTAAATAATTTTTTCCTTTCCTTCTTTTTAAATATACAAATTCATAAATGTTTTTAAAGATGTTAAAATATATATAAGAATCTATTCATAATTTTTGTATGTTTGCAAAAATTATTGAAATAAACACATACAAACGACCCATCATGCACAGTAAAAGAAAATGATATTAAGAGTTAAACATATAGTTTAAAGATATCTTATTAAAAGTAATACGAAAAATAAATTTATTTAAATATAAAATTTAAGTATAAAAATTGCAAAAAATGCAGTATATATTATGTGACATGACAGCATGAATTTCATTCATGAAAATAACGTATAACATTTATTATAGACATATATTTTTTTAGCTCTATTTCTCTACTAAGAAATATAATTTTGACATCTTTTTTATATTTACCGCAAAAATCTGCATGTAATATTCTATTAATGTCAAGAAAAAAAAGTAACGAAAAAGTAACGACTCATTATATTTTGAATAACGATAACGGTAAGTTACTTTACAAATCAACGAATAATGGGAACGAGTTATTTTTTAGGAAAAAGAATAATAATGGTAACGAGTAATTATTATGAGATGACGTTATTACATTGATTATTTCATATCTCTGAAAATATTTTAATTAAGTGAAAATATTCTAAGAAGAAATATTCTAGTGGACAGAGTGATTGCCTTACTTTGTATATGTTAATTAATATTATAAAATATTAGTGCAATAGTCTATTTATCCTTCATATATAATGACAATATAATATATAATGATAAACGTTCCGATTTTAGATTAGATCATCTTCAATATCAGAACAAAAATTATAAAATATCTATCTTTAGTCTTACATTATTTAACGCCACATAAATTTCACATATACTTGTACGATGTTCTTGTAATCTTAATCAATTATCTCATTTTGTCCTATAAGATTACACTTATATTATGTTATTTCAGATTTCTCTATAAAATGATTGAATTTGACATCTTAATGTCTCACGCAAGTTCCAATTTCTATACATTATCGTATTTAAAAGTTAAAAATTTGAAGTTGTCAAATAATATATTTTTAATATATAGTCACATTTTTTATTATTATAAAAAACTATCAGTCGAGAGTAAAAATTTATCTGTTTGAATTTGAATTTCTATCTGTGAGAATAATAAGATCGTCAATTTCTTTACAGTAATTCTTAATAATGGTAAGGCTAGTTGTATGTAATTTATAAATTTATTTGTTGAGGATTTCCAAGAGACACATACCGATTACGAGAAGTGAAACATTATTGAAAATATATTTGACCTGATAGAAGAAGAATAAAAGAGAACAACATAGGGTTGCTTCTGGAAAAAGAAAGAAAGAGAGAATATGAATTCCCTGTCGCTTTCTTTATTGAGTCGTAGTGAGTACATGAAAGCTAAATAGACTATTGCACTAATATCTTGCGTTGGCTTTTATGTTCCTTAAATAATTATTTTGTTTTTCAATAAATATCATTTCTGATATTATCCTCTTATGATAGAAAGGCTTTATAATAAAGTTTTATAAAGATTAAAATTATTGTACCATTCTAATCAAGTTCATGGTTTATTTCAAGTCTATGATTAGAAATCACCGAGAAAGCTCCTGGATTTTTTTATTGATTGTTTAGTATAGGGACTACCCTCCAATGATCTTAACCTTGATATGTTATCAAGATTATGAGTGACCTTGGACAAATTTTAGTGGTCGCTCATTGTTCCTCAAAAAGTTATTAACAAAAAAAATTCATCAATAAAACCTAATTTTTGAACTGACTACGTTCCTTTGAAACAAATTCTCTGCATTAACAGCGCAAAATATTTTCTTATATAATTTCTTATATGATTTTTCTTATATGATTTTGTCTCATCGATTTCGATAATAATTCCTTCTCCATCAATTTAATTTTGGTTGTTTGTTAACCATTGATTCATGAGCTGAGAAGTCAGATTGTTGTAATTGAATATTTAAGTAGAGAATTTAAGTAGAGAATTTTTGAATAAGTAAACAAGTTTTCTGTTTCAAAGATACAAATATTTTACTTCAAAAACGCAAATTTCTTGTTTAAAGATATTGTCCATCATTTATGTAGTTTTACCAAGTTATTAAATTACATAAATTATCCCTCTCTGCAAAAGCTAGTCAATTGCTGTGTGTGATAATATATTTGGTTGTTTTTCTAGGAATGTTTGCTTTACAAATTTTTTGCTTTAAAACCACATTTTTTAAATGAATTTTTTTTGTTAACAACTTTTTAACGAACAATGAGCGACGGCTAAAATTTGTTCAAGGTCACTCGAGGACATGATCTTGATAACAAAGATCAAAGTCATTGGAAGGTAGTCTCTTATATTAAATAATTTTTTAATGTCATTTTTTTAACTCTAGTTTTGAAGGATTGAATATGCTTTATGAAATTGATTATAACGCTGAAAAATTGAGAATATATTTTCTTTAAGAATGTCTCAATAAGAAAATAATTCCTCGTTATCTTAATGACCTTTTAAATAATATGGTTCGGAGAGGTTTCTTGAATAACAAGTGACTTTCTTGATATCTGTTTATTATGTAAAGTAGAACAAAAAAGAATTGCGGTAGAACGGAAACGAACATGAAAAACATATCATGAACTAACAAAAAAACAAACAGACTATTCAAAAATATGTACATATAACGCGAAAAAAATGCTACTAACATATGAGAAATAAAAATAACTCAAGATAAAAATAACTCCATTTCCTTGCAAATAGACAGGTAAATTTAAGTATGAATTCTAATTTTCAACATCTCCTACAGAATTAATTATTTTTTAAGATTGGAGATCAAGTTATTTTGTGAGCTGAAGGTGTCGCGGTTGTGCTGGTGGTTTAATCATTATATCTGCGAGCAGGTCCGTTGACACATACTTTGACTTGTATTTCTCCAGATTCAATTCTCTCTCTGAAATGATATTTGGTCTATGTTTAGTGTTTGTATCCACTAATCACCTACAAGTCAATGACTGTTTTATTATCACAAAGTAAAATAGTGGCCCTCTTCTCGAAACTTGGGCTTCTTTCTCTAATTTACGTAATCACTGGGCTTCTTGGCAGGCTGATGTTAATGTTATGTACTCGGCCTCCGTCGTAGAAAGTGCTATTAATTGTTTTTTTACTATTCCAGGAAATAGCCCCTCTTTGGACTTTGAACATGTATTCTGTGTGGATCTATGATCATCTACTCTTTCAACTCAATCTGCACCGCAATAGCCAACAATTTCTTGATTATCTCTTCTTGAAAAACGAAGTTTCATATCTTCAGTATCTTTCAGGTACAATATTCTTTTCACCACTGAGCAAATTCTGGATCGTTGCTAAAACGATTATTATTTCAAGTGCGTATGCGAGGTCTGATCTAGTACCCAGAGCGTATATAATGCTGTCAATGACTTTACGGTATGAGATGATCTTCATTTTATCTCTCTCGTTTGTTTTTGGACTTATCTCTCGAGTGAGGATTTGATTTTTGTCCAGAGATGTCGAAATAGGATTGTAATTCATGTTGAATTTGGTTAACAGCTGATTAATGTAATGGATTTGTTCCATTCACAAAAAAATCTCTTTGCTAATTTCTTGTTATCCGAGGCAACTTGTATTTTTACCTAAATCTTGCAGTTTAATCTTTTTCTTATTTTGATCTTTAATAGTGTTTTTCTGTTCTAGATCATTGCTAAATATTAGCATATCGTCTACATATATAGAGATAAATAAAATTTTCTCACTTTAATTTTTCTGGTACGCACGAGTTCGCCGTAGATCTCTTAAAATTGAGATTCGTCAATATTTTGTTCAGCTTTTTCCATGATTTCTCTTGATTTCAGTCCATAGACAGCTTTGTTTAATCTATGAATCTTTTATTGTTTTAATATCTTCGTCAAATACCAGGATTTTGATATAAATTTCGTTATTTAAATGAAGGAATTGCTTTAAATGAAGGAATGTGGTGGACGACATCTAGGTGATCTATATCCAAGTTGTATCGTGCGACTAGCTCGAAAAGATACCTGAGAGAATTGGATCTAATTATTGTGTACGTTTCCTCATATATCATCCTCTTTTTGACTGCATTTTTTAACGACTAGACGCGCCTTGCATATCATCATTTGCATCTCTCTTACTCTTGAAGATTCATTTACCATCAATGACTTTTCTATTTGGGGGAAGAATGGCTGATCCATGTATGATTTTCCTCATGCGAACGAAATTCACATCGTGTTGCTTCTAACTATCTGTCGGATTTTTCATAGCGCAACGCTTCTTCAATCGATATTGGATCTGTGAGTTGATGATGCTGCTACTCGATAGGTGATAAAGTCATCCATTCGGAGCTCTGAATGATTTTTTAAGAAGACCTGTAATATTTGCTGTGGAATCCCGTTTTTTTCTACAAATGGAGATTATTATCGAATAAATTACTTTCTCATTATCATTTCCTAGCTTAAGTTAACAAATACCAGCGTATAATTTCATTTTCATCTGATATCCTTTTGTTAAATATTAAATTATAAACAAATGGAGATCGAGATCGAATAAATCGCTTTTTATCGCCATTTCTTAATTTAGTTAGCTATTACCAGTGTGTCTTATTATTACCGACTTTACCGATTCTGTTGTTTTGAAAAAATCGACCGAGATCTACTATCATAGTACAGATCGCAGCGCTCGCTGATCATGCATATCACTAGCGCTTTTTGCATAAAGAATATTAGAAGAACATCAAAGGAATGTGTGGAATATGGTCGATGACATATCTTAATCTGAAAAGTTATAGATCCGGACTTTGCGTCGCATTATCTCCGTTTATACGTAAAGAAAAAATAAAAGTACATATAATACAATTGGAGTGTAAGCTATCGATTAAATATACTTAAAACTTGAGACAGCCGTTATTGAGATCTAATAATTTTGATTTGGTGACAACTCGCCGATTCCCGTAAAGAAAGGCACGGCAGTGTCTCATGTTATGCTTAGCGCTGAGACACTACCGTGTCTTCAGATCAGTTCGACTGTGGTAGTTTGTTTTGCTTTCAATCGACGTCTCGTCGCTAAAATCATCATTTTCCGGTTTGTCCGTAATTGGAAGAAATTCCGGTTTGTGCTTCTGCGAACTTCTAGTATTGTTAATCTCTTTGTCGACTTCTCGGACGTGACATATGTTGCTCCTCTGCGAAGATCACATCTCTTTTTAGTATTTTTCCTGTCGTTGGTTCATACAATCGATAAGCCTACCCTTATAATAATTTACGAAAATGTATTCTGTGCCCTTTTTGTCCCATTTTTGTCTTAGTTTTTTTGGGACATATGCCTTGATGTCGAAAATTCTTAAATGACGAAGATCCGGTTTCTTCTCCGACTAAATTTCTTCGGGAATTTTTCTGTCCAGTATCTTCATTGACAATCTATGATAAGATAAACAGTTGATACTGCTTCTCCCCAGAATCTTTTTGGCTTCGAATAATATGCATCGGGTTTTTTCGACAATTGTCCTGTTCTACCTGTCCTGTTCACTTTGTTCTGGAGTATGGGACACAGTCGTCTGCTTGACTCCTTCTTTCTCTAGAAATTTCTTCAATCTTTCATTAATGTACTCTGTTCCGTTTTCTGTGCGCAGGGTGCGAATTCTTTTTCCTCTTTGATTTTTCACGAACTTTTTAAAGTTTTTAAATACCCTCTGTTACCTGGTTTTTGCTTTCTAGTATATAAATGAAGACCCTTCTCGAATAGTCATCGGTCAAAAAAAAAAATGTTTCGCGTCATCTATTGATTTCGTTTCTATGAGGCCGCAGAGGTCGAAATGTATCAATTCCAGAATTCCTTTTGCTTGGTAATTTGATTTTTGAAATGGCAATTTGGTTTGTTTACCTTTTAGGCAGATTATGCAGGAACTTTTGATTTCTCCTTTGAATCTAATTCTTATAGCCAAATCCCTTCGTAATGCATTCAGAATGCAAGTGGCCTAATCTTTTGCGCACTGATCCCTATTATCTGTTGTTGCTAATCCAATTTCCATTGTCGATTGATTTAACTTATACATACCGTTGATCAATAAGGCTGTAGCAACTATTTCGTTCTTTGCATTTCGTATCTTGCAACCACTTTGTCAAAGGTTACCATATGTTTCTTCTGAACGATCTTGTTTACTGAAAATAAGTTTATTGAAAATTAGTTGTGAATTCAGCAGGATTGAATAAATTAACTTTTTTTTTTAACTAAATTAAGTTAAAGTTAACAACCTTGAAAATTTAACTTAGTTAAGATAGTTAATTTATAATGAAATTATTATAATTGAATTAAAAGGTAAGTTAATAAAAAAAAAGTAATTGAAAAGTTAAATTTTTTTCTTTATTTTTTTATGATTTCAAGATTTCAGTCTTACAAATAACAGAAATGACAAATATATACTTCATTTAGAAAATACTTTGTATTTTATTTACATGTTTTGTTTATATATACTGTTTAGTATGTATATACTGTTTAGTATATATATAAAATTCGACTATAAATACTGACCTGTAGTATGACTAAAGCTTTAGATACAATATGAGGGAGTAGCGATAATAATAAGGAATAATAGATTTATCAGAAATAGAATCTATCAGAAACCAGATACAAAATACATGGTTTTTGACAGATTGAAATCTCAGGTCAGGAGGTCGGTGTATAATTTGAAATGAAGTAAAAATTACAAAAGTGAGAAAATTCACTAGAATATTTATAATTTCATTGGTCAACACCTAATAAATTTGCTTACTTCTGTAACTCTCACCTCGTTTTAAATTATCGCTATACCGCGTATTATGTCTGAGACTTAATTTCAAAGAATTAAATAAAAAATTAATAGTTACGGATAAAATATAACTTAAATAAAGTTAAAAACTTAATAGTCTAAAATGTAAGTTAAGTTAAAATTAATTAACTTTTTAACTTTTTAACTTAACTTTTATCTTTTTAACTTAGCACTGTCCAACCCTGAAGTTTAGATGTATACAGGATGTTCATAATCAATGCTTCTTTTATAGCGTTTTCTCTTAGCACTATCGTCCACTAGTGCAACACTCAGACAGTGTATCATGTTTCCATGGCTGGTGATAAGTGAACTTATTCGGTATACCGTGTTTCAGTGGCTGTGATATAGTGCAAATTTTATTACACGAAGTGAGATTTTGCTACACCGTCTCAAAGGAATGGTGTAGAGCCAGTGTGAAATTTATTAGCCAGTGTGAAATTTATTAGCCAGTGTGATTTAAAAATTTGAAAATGGAAATCAAGGGGATAGGATTTTAGTGCAATAATAATAATGTAGTGTACACCACTCTATACCACATGGTGTGCACCACTCTAGTGTAGTGTAGCTGAGTGTAGCGCTTACACAAGTGGTGCAACTGATGCGGTGCGAGGTTGCCTAGTGTATCCCAAGAGAAAACGCTATTAATGTTATTAGCTAACTTTTATTTGTTTGCTGCCCATCGCATCTACCGACATGCTTTCGTTATTGGCTACAACTATTTCATTAATAAATGGAATTTTTGATAACAACACATCACACGACTTGTTAGACATATTATATGTGCAGATGCACTTGAATCTATGTACTAGTCTGTTGTATTTGCATTACCTACTTTGAGAGTCATAAAAAAATGTAGAGTCTGCTATAGTATTTGCCGACTTCGATTCCTGTGTAACTGATTTCGTTTACTGCGTATAATCTATAATTTCGTCTACTTACGTCTACTGTGACAGTCTTTCGTTAAGTGACTATATTTGTTGCAGTTATAGCATCTCGGCCCTTTTGAAACATTCGTGCCTTTCTAGGGATCTCTTCGTTTTACTTGTAATGCTGTGTCACCGAATGCTATAAATCGTTTATTATCTCTTGTAATAATTTTGTTTTTATCCGAAACTTCCGTAATAGATGTGTTCGAGTTCTCGATAACCATTATCACAGATTTGTATTTATTTGGTAAACAGGTTTGTATTTATCTCGCAAGTAGTATATCAATCCATTCCTCCTTAATCTCAAATTTTATTTCGTTCAATTTATATGATGTAGAAACAAAATTTTAGTAACGTATTCTTTTTCTGAGCAATTTTCTAAACGCGTCGTTACGACGTTCATAGGAGGTCTTTCTCGACAATCCTGAATCTTTATAGATTTCTTTCAGATTGCTCTAAGCTTCTTTCGCAATCGTCGTGTATTGTACGTACACGTAGATTGACGAGTCGACAGACAGAATTATCTTTACTTTCGCTCATCTCAACTTTGCCATTCTGTTTGGTTCCTGTCATGCATTATCACAAATCCTGTCCTGAGGTACGTTTACACAACAGATTGCTACGTACTGTAATTGTCTCTTCCGATCAATTTTTTGATCGATGGCGCTGCATTAATAACTAGTGTTATTTTGTGCCAAGATTATTTTGCACACATTGCGTTCAATGATTCGTATCAATATCACTACGAACCCCTTTTTTACCGCACTACTCGTTACTTATTCTTGAACAACGATATCTAAACCCATAATCTGTGGTTCGGGGCGATGTTTCTTTGAATAAATGGCAATTATGGTGATCTTTTTGATCTTTTTTATTATATAAAGTGGAAGCGTACAAAAAAGAATTGAAAAGCAGAACCGAAAATGAATACGAACATGAAAAATGTGTCACAAATTAACAAAAAAACGTAGAGACTATCAATCTCAAAAATATTAGGTGTAGTAAAAAGAAATCCATTATTTTTCCATTCAATTTTATGCAAAAATAATGGATTTCTTTTTACTACACCTAATATATATGACGCGAAAAAATACTACCAACGTAAGAGAAATAAAAATAACTCAAGAGTCTGTTTCTTTGCGAATAGGCGGGTAAATTTAAGCGAATTCTAACTTTCAAATAATAATATCAGTCTCTATGAGAACTCATTCACTTATAAATTAAATAAAATTGTTAGAAAATACAATTTATTACCTTTTTTGTACTAAGAAACTATATTGCATTTATTTCGTTGTTATATTAAAAAGATATAAGATATAGATTAAACTTATATTATTCACTTCTATATTTGTTTTGAAACAAGTTTCATATCTCAGGAGAGAGATTGCATTTAAGGAATAGCTAGAAGATGACGTAAGCGGTTTTTTATCTTTGTCTAATTTTTCGACTCTCTGGATGTTCCTCCCTGGCTTTTTTCATCAGTCGTTCATGTCGAATCTGAGGGAACGTTGTATCAAAAATTCAAATAAAAATCTTTTTAATTTGTTCTCAGTAAGTTCCATTTCAAATTATGACAGATTATGGGTCCAGGTTTCATGTAAAAGAAAGACTATACTACTGAGTTACCATTAGTCGTTGTCGATACAAAAATGCAAGTAATCTAAAAGTGAGAATGATAGATAGAACAGAGAAATACAGAATTCCATTATTCGATGGAACCAATTTCGATAATTGGAAATTTCGCAATGAAACGCTTCTGAATGAAATGAATTTGCTTGAATTTCTGGAAAGTTTATAATGAAGATTTATGGAAATTCTTGGATCAATTTTGTGATCCTGTGGATCACAAGAAGGCAACTATCAGTAGCCACTTTATCCAGAAGCTGAATATATAGCCTTAGTAACTACAGGCTTAGAATTGGTTTGGCTATACAGTGTCCCATTTTAAATGATCCAGCCCAATGTCTCGAAAACTAAACCCAAAAATATTTCAGACAAAAGTTGTTTGGTTCGAAGGGGGACATAAGATGGTATCATTAATTTGATCTTGGATAGTCCTCTGAAGATCACGTGAAGGTCGGTTTCAATTTTTTAAGTGGAATCCCTTATTTCTCATTACATATTTTTATAGCACATCTCGAAAGCTTTCCATAACTGAGTTTTCATAACTGAGCTTTCCATAACTGATTTTTCATTAAATTATAAGACTTGAAAATTGTACAATGAATTGTCATTTGAATAACTATTGCTACATATATAATCTAAAAATTATAACCTAAAAATTTGTAGATATAAAATTTAAAAATTAGAACACTGGATATTAGGAATTGAACTGTATTTGTTAACTCAAATGTACTTTGTGGAAAAGTTTGAGTTACAACTCTGATTTCAATCTGACTATGCAAAATCAGCGACAGTGATTTCAGATTAAACTTGTTACTTATTTTGAAATTAATCGTCTTTTTTTCTCCTAGAGCACTTATC
>Ga0157363_1000849_pt1 | contig 24377 bp, 24 predicted proteins | sample AttsexASBM1_FD_111477 | JGI IMG/M metagenome (GOLD analysis project Ga0157363, IMG submission 111477) | Fungus gardens microbial communities from leaf cutter ant in Ribeirão Preto, State of São Paulo, Brazil - Atta sexdens ASBM1 | ecosystem: Host-associated > Fungi > Mycelium > Unclassified ... | reverse complement strand
GCAGCACATAAGCTGAAGCCAAGGTCGTTCCACAAGTCCGCTCATCTCCGAGTCCATTCTGCGGACTTCCACCCTGGTGTGAACCGCGCCTGACATATGCATATTATTATTATCACTAATGCTATTCTAGTTGCCAAAAGAATTTTTGACACATTTCTTCATTTGTATCAACTATACTCCATTGTCATATCCAATGACTTAAAGAAGTTCTTTAATAAGAACTTGAGCAATACAATTTCATTTTGGAACTGTTCTAGTGATAATAAATGGCCCTTATATTTACTAGTTGACAAGAAATTAAAACTTCACAATATTAGCTCCATTTTGTCTAGTAAAACATCATGGGACTTCAGCAGAAAAAAAGAATGTGATTCTATTGTCAAGAAATGGCAGATGCATTTTCAAGTGTCTAACTACAAGAGAAGAAATTTTCTTAATCTAAATGACAATGACAATAATTTTATTTGTCCCACTTATTTGAAAGATAGAGCATGGCTGAAGTGTTTCAGTCTCTCCAATTCACTGTACACTCATATCACTAGACTAATCACCAATTATACTCCCATTAGCAAATATAAGCAAAGGTTTTTCCCAATTCATCAGTCACATGCCCATGTAGTAATTCTCCTATTGAAACAAGATCACATATTTTACATGACTGCAAATGATACAAGAAGTCATGGAACCCAAAGCAAGAATCTCTCAAAAAATGTTCTCACTTTCCTTGAGTTTAATCCAGGTACATTTTGCTTTCAAGAAAGTATTATACTGATTTAGATGCTTAGTTTTTTTGTATTTAAATAGTTACCACATGTAGCTATTACAGTTTACCATTGTGTCCTATGTAATAAATTGTTGATTCTTTTTAGAAAATACTAGAAGAGTTGTTTGAACTAACAGTAATGTTCTTTAGTTTGACAAACTTATCCATAATATTTGAAATAATGATAAATGAGATCCTATAAAACTTGATCAACACTGGAGAAGTGGTGAGTTTTATTGATGATGTAATTGTAGAGACAGAAAGAGAGGAGGAGCATGATAAAGTAGTAGAAAAGGTAGTAAAGAGGTTGGTAGAGAATAATAGAGGAGGAAAAAAATGAAAGCAGTATTGGACTGGCTAACTCCTAATAGAGTCAAGGATATTCAGAAGTTTTTGGGACTTACCAATCACTATAGGTAGTTTGTTAAAGATTTCACATTCATAGCTAAACTATTACACAACCTGGTGAAAAAAAGATTAGAAATAGGATTGGGCTGAAAAATAAGAGAAGGTATTTAGGAAACTGAAGAAGAGGTTTACAAAAGAATTAGTGTTAACTACACTAGACTTTGACAAAAAATAAGGATAGAAATAGATATATCTGATTATATAACAGGAGGAGTATCTTATATACTATAGACTGTGGTCTATGCACACACTATAATTAACCAACCCTAAAGTCCATGTGTTCTCTATAAGACTAGCATGCTGTTGCTATACTGTACAATATTATCTGTTCCAGAACCTTTTATAGCCTTCTCTGTATTACATGATTGTGTGATCAGTGACTGTAACAACATTGTGACAGGTATAATGATTTGTGACTTGTGTGACAATCACACATGATGTCACACCATATTCTTCATCTAAGTCTGAAATAAAGAAAAGTGAAAATAAAAACCAAAATAAAATAAAGAGAAAATGGAAAAGAATAATAAAAAAGAAAGAAAACAAAAACCAAGTCCATTGTTCACAACTCTAACAATGGCAAACTATGGAAGAAAGTTGAGAGTAGGAGCAAATATCAAAAGAAAAGAAAAGATAAAGAAGATAATAGAGTTTGTAGAGAGAATGAAGAAAATTCATAAAGAGATAGGAGTAGTATTGAAGAAGAGATGAAGTAGCAAGTAGACAAGGGAAGAAGAAAAGCAGAAGAATGGAAGAAGGGTGACAAAGTGATGCTGAGTATAAAAGACTTGGTATTCAATAAAAGACTGGTATGAAAACTAGTAAACTGATATGTTAGTCCATATATTATCAAAGTTGTGAATAATAGACTTGGTTTTTATTCTTTTTTTAATTTTAATTTTAATTTATTTAATTTTTGGGAGTGACAAAAGAGTGACATATGGTTACAGGATGGCTAAATATGTCACAGTCACAGGTCACACAATTATATAATACAGAGAAGATTGCAAAAGGATTTAGAACAAGATGATATCATATAGTATAGTAATAATATATTAACCTTATAGAAAGTACATAGTCTTTAGAGTAAAATAGTTGTAGTATACATATAGACTATAGTCTATAGTATATAAGATAAACTAGCTTATAACAGAAGCTTCATTAAGTTCTCTTATGTTACTTAATACAAGAGTGTGCCTTTTATTTAACTTTCAGACTTAAGTCATAATATATTATTAAGAAAGTAATGTCTGTCAATGTAGTCAAATGAAGGCTGTCAACTTCAATGAGAATTCACTTGGTAGTAAATATCAGTTAAATAGTAAGATATAGAGAATTGGTAGAGAGAGAAAAAGTTAAGAAAACTAATAAAGGTAGAAGAAGTTGAAGAATGGAAAATAGAGAAAATGTTAAATAAAAGAAAAATAAGAGGAGTAGTAAAGTACTTAGTATAAGAGAAGGGGTTTACAGCAAAACATAATACATAGGAGAGAGAGAGAAATTTAGAAAATTTAAAGGAAACAGTGGCTGAGTTCTAGAGAAGAATGAGTATAGGATTAGGAAAGTAAGAAAAGTTGGAAATAGCAAACAAAAGAGACTTTGGAAAGGGAGAGTTACTAGAAAAGTATATGGCAAAAATACTATTGTTATGATTCAAACCTCAAAGCATTAAGATAAGAAAAGAACCTTATATTAGGTTAATACAAAAAAATTGATAGAGTTCCAAGTACAAAGTGTCTACCTTATATACAATAGCTAGTTAGTCTGTACATGATCTTATATAACCTATTCTAAAGGCTATATATAATTTATAAGGTCAATATATAATAAACATGTTGTATATCATTATTGTTCTAAAATCTTCTATATTCTTCTATGTGATATATAAAAATAATAGATAAAGTTCATTATCTTCAACTCTAACAGCTATATAGTTGGAATAATAGGAAGTTAGAGAAAAAGTATCTAAAAAAGTTAGAAAGAAACTGGTAAAAATGAAAGTTAGTTTCTCTGAAAAAGAAATCTTGAAGAAAAGGTAATGCTAGATGTTATAGTAGGCTTGAACTCTTATATTTTATTTTAATTTTCTTTTTCTTTTATTTATTTATTTTGATTTGATTTTACTTTTCTTTTATTTTTCTTTATTTTATTTCTTGAACAATGAAAAGACATGTAACCACAATCACATAACATGATATCATAAGCCTAAAATCTGGGAGAAAGTGCTGGAAGAATGATGTCAAGATATATGTTTATAGCATGTTTACCTCATGATGTACATATGGTACACTTATAGCTGATATTTAGACATTAGAGTAGAGCTATTTACTATTAGCATAGACCATATACATTGAGAACTCCTTGTTGAGTTTTCTTGTAATCTTTATGAAACTCTTACCCTATAAGACTACTTAGTATACTATTGATCATTTTGATTAGTGGTTGCCACAATATTAAAATTAAAAATAGTTGGCTTTATTTTTTTATTATTTCTCATTTTCATTTTCATTTTGCTTTATTTACTAGGGACTTAGGGTTAGAGTTTAGTATGAAATGTTATAGTCATAGTCATACAATTATATAATATATAAAAAGATATAAAAGATTTTAAAATAACATGTTAATAGTATGTTAATCTTATAAAGTATGTATAGTTTTTATAGCAGGTTTGTCAAAGTTGTGAAAAATAGACTTGGTTTTATTTATTTTCTTTCTTCTTTATTTTTCTTTTCTATTTTTTCTTTTATTTTAATTTTACTTTTACTTTACTTTACTTTATTTTGAACTTAGACAAAGGATGTGATGTGACATCATATGTGACAGATACATGACACCTGTCACAGTCACATATTATAACACAGAGAAGGTTCTAGAAGGTTCTAGAATAAATAACATTGTATAGTATAGTAATAATATATTGGTCTTATGAAGTGTATATAGACTTTAGAGTAGGTTAGTTATAGTATGTGTATAGACCACAGTCTGTAGTATATAAGGTAGATTAGTTTATACTTGGAACTCTATCAAGTTCTCTTATGTTACTTAATACAAGAGTGTGCTTTCATTTTAACTCTGAGACCTAAGTTATAATATTTATATTTGCACTATTTCCTATTCTCAAGTAGAAATTCTAGCAGAAACAAAGATGGTGCAGCTGATATACCTTTACAGCCCATTAAGCCAGTGAAATAACATCTTTTAATAACCCAGAAAGGTTGCTTTCAAGAAGAGATAGTCACAGACAAGTAGATCATACTTTTAATCTGTTCTCCTACTCTAGGCAAATTTCCCAACACAGAACTTCCACCCTAGACTCCTTGAATAATAGGAAACTAAATCCATTCAGTAATAACCAAAACAAGTCTTTTGGTCTAGTATTTTCTAAACATTTTGACATCTTACAAATGCTAGCTAAAATAAAAGAGCATGCTCTCAAGCAAGAATTTAAAATACTACTGTTATCACCACTGCCAGGACCTTTGATGTCTTGATTATTGACCTCTTTCTATTCTCAAGAACATGATAAACAGGCCAGAATACTTTCTAAACCAAACATGTCTATGCTTCTAAGCCTGAGTGCCCTAAAATGGAATAGATAACCAAAAACTCTTCATGGTTTTCTAAGAATTGTAGAACATTTATCCAAGATGACAGATACCTATGATTCAGTAGATAAGCTGAATTAGTTGGTATCTTATATCAAACCAGACATCTGCAACAAGTAGTCTAGCTTCAAGGAGTTTGAAGCAGGCAACTGAAAGCAGTTTCTATAAAGATTAAGGCTTAAGTTTCTTTATATTAGAAGAAGATTATCTCTTGGCTTTCAAGAGACATTTCATATATGTGGCTTGGAAGTGCCCACTGTTACTGGAAACAGAGAGCTGGTGGAGCTCTTTGTGAAGAGCCTAGATATTACATTTCAGGATGCCTTAAATTTAAGGTCTACTGGAGGAAGTAAAAGTAAACAAGTTTAGGTAAAAGACACTTACAATCTCAAACATATCATTTAGAAGGCTGTAGAGCTTGTTAGTGGAAAGACTATTACCTGAGCTCTAAAGTAGACTCTAGTAGTGATGTTCCAAAAAAATAAGAGTGGATTCAGATTTGAGAGTGCTGGTCTTGTTCTCCAAAGAAGAGACAGTCTGTAAAGTGGAATTGTCTTCTAATATAGAGAGTTTATATTAGAATATGAATATACTAAAAACTATGTACAAGAAATAGGAGAAGGGTCAAGAAAGGTATAAACAGATGATATAGGGCATGAACAGACAATATTAAGTTGCTCTTACAGAGTCAGGGAGCACCCTTAAGAGAGTATCCAGTAAGTATGTCTAGATTTCAGTCTAGTACCAATGTAGGAATGCTTTTGAAACCAATCATCTTTTCTTGTTTTGCCTTACCAAGACTGAAGACAAGAAAAAGAGTACCTTATCATGGATAAGTTCACAGTTTGGTTTACAAACAGAGAGCTTATATTTATAAAACAAAACCTATCAATAAAAAAATGTGTAAGGAAGCACATGCCAGTATTAATAGCAGCTATGATGTGGGGAGATCTAAAGCTAGATAACTATGAATACTTATATTAGAGACCAGACATTGGCTATGTGACCTTCCTTCCAGCCAAAGTTGCAATGCAGAAGTAGCTAGCAAGAATAGGTGGGGAGGTGTCACACTTGTAAGAGCTAGAACAGCTTTTGGGAAAGGTCAAAAGCCTAGAAGTAATGTTACAGAATATAAATATGAATGCAGATAAGCCACAGCTAGAAGGGAAAGATGAGAATATGAAGTCTTATCTTTGTTATATAGCTACTGAGTATATACAAACTAGAACTGGAGAGGTAGCCAAAAAGAGGCCAGGTTTTTGGAAGAACCAATAAAGGGTGCTATATATTGAAAGATGGTTTGCTTTCAGAGGCTATTGGTCTTAGAAAATGAGAGAGAGAATCAAACAAGTTTTAGCCACTCACAAGAGAGCATAGTAAAGGGCCAATATAAATTTCTATATAGAAGAGTGCTGAGATGGCTGCAGCTACCAATAGACTACTTATGCCCACAAGGTATTTTAGACAGTTTCAAAAGAAAGAAATGTTTTATAAGGCAAAAGACCCAATAGAAGAAGGGGTCAACCTAGAAGAAATACTAAAGAGAATGTTAGCAGGAGAAATATGAGTAATACCTAAGGAATTATGGGTAGTAGCTCCTAAGTTGCAGATAGCACTAAAAAAGGTGCTAATGAGCAAAAGAGAGAAAGAGAGCCTGAATAAGAGTGGTTAAGAGAGTGCTAACACTCAAACAGTCTCCAGCATAAAAGAAAAAGTTGTCTCTATAATTTTTTTGGAGAAACTAGAGAGAATATAAGAGACTATAGATATAGGAAATAGTATAACAGTGGAACTCTAGACTATTGATAATATAGTGGTTCAGTTTCTAGACATACTGGTATCTGAGGAATGGGAAAGTCAGATTTAAAACAAAAGAGAATAGGCAAGAAGAAGTAACACTAGACACAGCCTTTCCTAGAGTTATTCTAGTACTTGTGAATAGAGTATATAGAAAAGAAATATTGCTGAATAGTAGGTCTCAGATTATATTCATGAGCAGAGCTATGGCTGCTGCTATTAAGATCACTTGGGATCCAAGTCTCAGTATATAGATGCAAAGCACAAATGGAAGCCTTTCATGAATATATAGATTAGCAAAAAATATGCTCTTCATACTAGGAGAAGTAATAATTATGTTATAGATACATATAATGGAAAAAAACCATATCAGATTTTACTCAAAAGACTCTTTGTCACCATTACTGAGAGTTAGGTGGTCAATGACAAGGAAAGGAATCAGATTATTAATATTATCTATTCAAATATAGAAATAGAAGTAACACTCTTACCTATAAGAGAGGAATTCTGCCTAGAAAGATGAACATAGCCTTGAATTTTCATTAAATCTTAAGGAGTTGACAGAATGATTCAAAAAAGAGGTTTTCTATACAATAGAACTAAATATAGAAGAGAAGCCATTCATTTGAGAAGTGTTACCAGTATAGATGGATAAGCTCTTGAAAGATAAAATTAGACTGTTATATTTGTAGCGATTAGAAGAAATATTAGAAAAAGAGGATAGGAACACTCTAAAACAGTATGTTAGCTAGTTAGGGAACACTAGACATGGGTTGCAGCCAGTAAAGTAATTGTAGTACATATATCATAGATGGAATACTCATTTAGAATACCACTAGCTATCTATAAGAAAGTGTATGCCATAAATAAGAGAAAGCTCAATACTAGGGTATATGAGCCCTCTAACTTGTCCTATTAGTTGAGATGGTTCTGGGATTGGGAAAAGTCTTAGAATATTACATAGTTTAGAACCACTCAATAGGGTTACAATTGCCTACTTGCAATTGCCCCTAGCTACAAAACAATTGCCTATACACTTTGCAGAAAGAGCCTACAATAGGATACTAGATTTATATGTGGAATATGATGAGCAAATACTAACAGAGCATTCATGAGACCTTACTACATTCTAAACTCCTTTCAGAGCACTCAGATTAGTTACCTTACTTATAAGTTGGACAAATTCTATACCAATTTTCTATAAGAATGTGACTTATATATACTAAAGGAAGAGACATAAAGTATATGCTACTCTACATCAATGATGTTCTATTTAAAGAACCAGCAACTTAATATGAGCAAAAGAATAGAATATATGAGATGCTTGCAAGCAACCCTAGAATCAGAAAATCCATATTCAAACATCTAGATATAGTGAATCAAATACTACAACAGATGAAATATGCTAGAGGAATGTTCTTAAGCCCTAAGACTATGATGTGCAGTAATCATATTACTATCATAAGGTTTGATTGTTTGTATTGAGAAAGGAAACCTACTTCAGACATTATAGAAAAGATTCTTAAATAGAAAACTTGTAAAGACATAACAAATGTAAGAGTTTTTTTAGAGATAACAGTACAGTGTCAGACTAATATATTAATCCATTAATTTATTTGCTGGTCACTTCTTGAACACTAAATCTTTTATGCTCAACATTACTTTATCTTCTTTTTTCCATTCTTCAACTTCTCTCCTTTCCCTATCTGCTTATCTTCTCATCTCTTCCTGTGCTTTCTTTAATGCTGTTCCAGCTTTTTCCTGCACCTTCTTCATTCTTTCTACAAACTCTGTTATCTTCTTTACTTCTAATGTTTGCTCCTATTCTCTATTATCTACTATAATTTGCCATAAATAAAGATACTTTGGTTGCTGAATGTACCTTGTTTACTGCAAAATTAGCCATTGCTAGCCATTCTGGCCAATATTTTTGTCTATGATCCACAAAGAATTACAGATATTGTTTTAATTTCTGGTTCATACATTTGGATTGTCCATCTGTTTGTGAGTGAAAGAATGTTGACAACTTTGTTCTAATCCCCAACATTCTGTTCAACTTCTTAGTCAACTCCACCACAAACTATAGTTCTCTATCCAAAGTCACACTCTCTAGCAATCTATGTAACTTCCACATATTATCTCTGAATAGCCTCACTAATTCCTCTGCTGATATTCCTTCCATTGTTGCTACAAAATGTGCCATCTTGAACAACCTATCACATACCACTAAGATTGCATTCTTTTCTGCTACTAATGGTAACTTTGTGATGAAGTTAACCATCAAATATGTCTATAGTCTCTCTAGTATCTATCACACATATTCACATATTTTCCTATATCTTTTATTACCACTGGTCTCCAGTAATTCATTATCATCAACTCTGTTGTCTTCCATCTTTCTTCATGTCTTGCTACTGGTATATCATAGTATAACTGGATTATTTCTATTCTCAACTTCTAATGAGAAGTAGATTATAGATTTTTTTTTGATTTTTTTTAAATCAGCAATTTATTACACAGAGTGTGAAGGCAGACCATGGTAGCTACTTTGTAACTACATACATGCATACTGAGACAACATGAAGCAAGAAATGAAATGAAATGAAAATGAAATGAAAATGAAAGAGAAACTGAAAGGAAATCAAGAAAAAGAAAAACTGTAATCACATAGTAGTACTTAAGTATACTACAGATAATTATTACTCAATCAAAAGAAAAAGCACTAGGGTTAAATCAGAGAAATAATGCAAAATGAGTGATGATATCTCTTCTAGGATTCTAATATTTATTGAACCTATTGCAATCATACAAGATATGTCTTCTAGTTTCAATTGGATATACACCACATGGACACAAAAAGTTCTCCCTAGAGAAGAACCTCAGACAATATTTGTCAATGGATGCATGATTGATGATAGCTCTTGTAGCTCTAGCACATAATAAGTTGGAGTGACCAAATTATTGTAACCAAGGACCACCTTTGATATTCAACGGTTCGATAGGATTTAGATTGTCATTGAATAACTTCTTCTTTTTACAGAAGTCCCATGAAGATTTGCATGGGAAAAAAGGGACAAAGTCGAAGCTCTTGAAATCTTTGTCTACTAAGACATGTAGTGGCCACCTCTGTTTGCTAGAGCAATCCCAGAACTTGATGCAATTATTAGCGTCTTTTAAGAAGAAGTCTCTAAGTTTGTGGGAGATTGCTGTAGAGTGAATCTGATATGGGTGCAATAAGAAATCAAATATTCTCTTGGCAGTATGGAGGGAATCTGTGATGACAACTATATGATTAATGTTAGTAATACCAACCACTTGGTTGATATCACATCAGATAGTGAATAATTTAGCTTCAGTAATAGTAACGTTGACCACTTTATGAATCATCTTGATAACTGGTTTGTCATACAAGTAAATGTATGAGATTGATGTGGCGACGTGATTCTTAATACTGGTATCAGACATGACAATAGAAGATGAAGGGTTTGACGATGCTCTAAATGCAATATCATCCAGTTTTTCTATATGTTCATTGGTACTCAAAGAATGTAGATGGAAAGAAAAACAATCTGAAAATAAATCAACAAGATGATTTCCTGGTTTAAATTCCTCATTAAACCATAAAAAAGATGGAAAAATTTCGTTATGTCTGTTATCCATGTCAATGAGAGTAGATTTCAAGCAGAGTCTCTGTTTGGGAGTAAGGTGATCAATGGAAATGCTATGGTAATTGTAATCATGCAATCCATTGGAGCTGAGAATGCTACTGATGATATGATTAGAGGGGAGAGATGACCCTCTTAGTGTTGTGGCAACCACTAGACCAGTGTCCAATAGAAGCACAAGCAATAAATCTCACAGAAGAGATATCTAGTGGGAACATGAGTTATGTATTCACAAGAGAACTTGACAGGAAACCACAACAGTATTCTACCAACTATTTATATATCTAACCCTGGTCTGTGCTATGACTATACATTGTCCTACCCAAATGTCCATGCCCTGTCCTCATATCCATTACTCATCCACCATATATCTACCTCAAGGCCAGCATGCCGTATATATGTGCCCTGACATCATACTCTTAATCTCCGTTGTCCATGTGTGCACCATGTGTACACCATGAGGAACTCATGCTATTAACATGTTCCTTGACATCACTCTATCTCTAGACTCTTTCCGATCCTTTTAGACTCTAGATCCTTCCATACTATTTTAGGTCCTATGACATAATGTCATGTGACTTCCTAGTCATGTGCCTTTTCTCTCTTGTCGTAGACTAATAATATAACTACTATCTATATCTTATCTCTGTCCTTACCAAAGTCTGTCCACACTTTATCATTCTATAACACTTAGCAGGAATCTTCTGTAGAGTTTCTTTAGATGGAGGTATACAGGAACAAGACCAGAGATGGCTTTTAGTTCTGATATAGGAAACATATAGAACATCCCTAATATCCAAAGAGCAGCTCTTTGTTGCATCTTTCTTAGAATGCTGAGGTGGTAGTTCATAGGAACTTTATTGTAATACTACAGCAGAAATCTATAAATTGCAATTGGTAGAGTGCAGCATCTATAAAGTCTTCTTTTTTGAAGAGGATTGATCACTCTTGACAAATTTCCTAGTATTTTCATGCACTTGACTGTGGAAATTGCCTTGTTGACATAGAAGTCTATATAATGCTGAAAGGTTAGTTTTCAGTCAAAAATAAAACCAAGGTATTGCCATGAAGTCTTTGGGAGTAAAATGGGTTCTTGTATAGTAGTGAGATTGAGATTGAGAGGGTTGAAGGCTCTATACAATCTAGAAAAATGGAACACTTCAGTTTTTCCGTGTTCTACTATGAGGCCAAATCTCATAAGAAGAGAAGATATTATATTGTAACTACAAAAAATATTTGTGTTAAAATGAGGAATGAATTTGTTCTGAGAAATAAAGAGACCATTGTCAATGAAAGAAATGATTGAAATAGGTATTTTTAGGGTTTTTAAACATTTTTCCAGAATATGAAAAATAGGAGATAGATAGAGAGAAGAAAGAATCAGAGAAAGGGCAGATCTTTGGCTAACACTAACATCTACACTACAAAGGGGAGATAGAAAATTGTTCCACAAATACTTAGTTTTCATTCCAACTAGGTAGTTTTTGAAGAAAGTAGAAACTTTGTGATCAAGTTCCACTTTATCCATGATAAGAGGAAGTAGTTGGTAGTTGAGGGATAGGAAGAATTGGGAGATATCGAATACTAATGTGCTGGTGGAGAGATTCTTGACCCACTCTAAATAGATGAAGTAAGTAACAGCAATCCCTACATCAGTTGTAGATCTCTGCTTAAGACCGCCAAGCTGGCAAGGATGAATGAAGTTGTTAGAGATCATAAGAAATTGAAGACATTCTCCAATCATTTTCTCAAAGAGTTTTTCTATTGTGTTTAAAAGAAAAATTAGGCAGAAGGACTTTGGAGAGTTATATACTGCTTTATTAGGTTTGGAAATGATAATGGTCATAGATGTTTTGAAATGAGATGGCCAATAACCTAAGTCGATACAAGCATTAGCAATTCATTCTTTGTTTTTGATAATTCTCTTGATATGACTCCAAGTGAACTTGTTAGAACCTGGAGCTAACGAATTATTGCATTTTTCAATAGCATTGATAAGTTCTTTCCTAGAGAACAGAGTCCATGATTCAGTAACTTTGTTGGGAATGTCATCCAAGAGTTGGAGATCAACTTCACAGGACTGAGCAGAGTTAAAGGAACTATGGAGAGCATACCATAGGTCCTCTAACTCAATACATGGTTGGCCATTGAATTGAATTGCTTTGATAGCTGGGAGTTTACGTTTCTTGACCCAGTTTATAAATTCCCATAGACCACATTTCTTGTTGGCAATTTCAGTGATCTTGTCATCAAAAAAGGCACGTTTGGATTTCTTGACCATCTTTTTGAATTTCTTCCAGTCTTCTAAACTACGAGATTGTTGGTACTTATTGAGAATCTTTTGACAGTCTTCATCCCACCATGCCTTTGAGTACTTGGTGATATTGACTATCTTGGAGTGTTTGAGCCAAATATTTTTGATCTTGATGGTGAGCATTTGGACAATATTCTCAAGTGTTTTGATATTATGGATAGATAATGTGTCCAAACTTTTGGTGAAGTCGATGAGTTTCTTGAGGAATTAGTTTTTTTCATTGCTTCCTTTGATAAGGGATCGTCTTTTAGTTGATATGCACTGATCAAAAATTGGAATATCGATAGAGATGGGGGTATGGTCAGATATTAGTCTCTAGTCTGGATGGATATGATGGTTATTGAATTCAGACAAAAAAGGCTGAAGAAAGACAAAATCTAAGACAGAGTTGGAGTCCTGATCATTATCCAAATACCTAGTAAGAAAATGTTCAGTAGGTTTAGAAAGTTCTAATTGAAAAGAGTCTGCAATTTCAAAGAGAATATCCCTATAAGACAAGTGATAAGGAAAGTCTAGATCCCAGAAATTATCCCTAATGTTAAAGTCACCAGTCATGATAAGAACATTGTTGATATTGACCTCAGTATTCTTAAAATACTTCAAGGCCAATTGAGAAGAATCTGAGTATATGTTAATTAAGAAGAAAATTGAATTCTGATTAAAAAAGGAAATACAGGACACATCCCTATGATTAAGAATGTCATTTCGCAAAGAAAAACGGAGGGATGAGATATGAATGTTGATATATGCAACTACTCTAGAGGATTCAGAAGGACATGATAGCAACCTAGAGAAGATGAGCCAATTTGGATGGTGAGAAACTCTAACTAGTTCTTCTCCTTCACAACTAGTGGAGCTGGGAATAGATTTGTTATAACTCAAAACCCTTAGAGTTGAATTATAAGGTAACCTTGTATTGGGTAACATAAGAGAACTCAATAGAGAGCTCTTTACAAAATAGTCTACCTCATCTACTCCTACAGATGGTCTGTGCTAGCTACTGTGCATCCTACCCTAAATGACCATGTGTAAAATGTGAGGCCAACATGTGGTGTCCATGTTGTATGATGTTATTTTGTTCCAGAACCTTTTACTCTCTTCTCTCAAGTCTTGTGATCAATGCTGTAACCACACCACCAATTGTGACTGATGTGACAGTGTGACAGATCACTTCTAACCCTAACCCCAGAGTTCTAAAAATAGAAAAATAGAAAAATAAATTGTAAGGAAAATAAAATAAGAAAAAAAATAAAGAAAAAATCAAGTCCACCTTCTTTGCTCTTGACAAAATTGGATGGCTGACCATGGAGGTTCTTAAATAAATAAAATATAAAATGATGATTGGGTCTCTAGAATAGTATTGATAATGAGACTGTTCTTGCAAACATTTTGTGAGTAGAGTTTTAAGTTGTCATAAATCATAATGATGGACTGCTCATGACTGAGTGAATTGATTTACTTCTGTTCTCATGTAGTTTTTGTTGTTTCTGGCTATGCTAATTGCAGTTGAATCTGTGCCTCCAAAAAGAACAGATATTAGAGTCTGCTTGATGATCTCTCTGACAATTTGAGCACTTGAAAGAGTGGGAACATAGTTCACCCTTTTTTGTTTCCAATTGTGGAGGATTCATTTTTTCATTTACTTTACAGCATCATGCAAATTGGCAGTGGTGTTTTGATTTGTAAGGTCCATTGCATTGTACACATTTAGCCCCTTGAATATGGCACAAAAAGATGGAATGCCCCCATTTTCAGCAATTTTTGCATTAAGAGACTCCAGAGTTCATGTTGGCTCCATGAATGGTTGTGATATAGCTGCTCATGTTAAAGCACCTATTAATAAGTACTTTAGCATTGCTTCCGCTTTGTACATCTCATATATTAATCCAAACTATAGCCATATTTGATTTTGGAAATACTTTGATGACACAAGGCTTTGACACTAACGTGATGTTGTTGAAAATGTAGTTGTCTTTGATGATCTCCTTAATCACATTCGAGTTAAGTGAGTTAGTAGAGTCTTCTTGAAGATAGGGAAGGCCAATTATCTTCAAATAAGATTTGGATTGAGGAAGCCTTGGTGAGCCAACCTCATTTGAATTAATATGGCTAGTACTGTTATGACTTAAATCTTATAGAGTGAAGACCAAAGATAACTCTTGTATTGGAGTATACAAGAGAACTCAATAGAGTTCCTTCTACAAGTTGGTCTACCTTATACACTTTTCTATCATGGTCTATGCTAAGCTATTTCTAACCTACCCTAAAGGCCATGTAGTAATTGTAAAACCAACATATAGTTACTATGTTGGATGACATTATCTTATTCTGGAATCTTCTACACTTTTTTCTCTGTCACCTGATCTGTGACTGTGTCATGTGACTTGTGACCATGTCACACTTTGTCTTCTTCGTCCTTTTCTATGTAAGATAAAAGAAAATAAGAAAATAAGAAAATAAAAGGAAAATAAAATAAAATACAAGTCCATCATTCTCAATTCTGACAGGTACTTTTGATGTAATGCTCTATGGTCTGCAAGTCTGATGGGTTGGTGACTTTATTAGTCACCACAATAATGCTAGATACATCAGGGCAAATAAAATCAACTGATATGTCTGATTTGATACTTTTTAGAGCTCTGTTCAAATTTGCAATATAAGTCCCACTTTCTTTTATAAGATTCTTCTGATTGATCTCACTCATGAGTACAATGACTTGCTTGCATGATGGTCCTTTGGTAGTCATGTTGATTTGCAGTTTGGTTTTGGGGTTCTTGTCACCCTTGATAATTTTCTGAATATTATCAATGTTGGTCACCTTAACAGAAGGGAAAGCCGCTTTGATTTTCAATACTTCCTCAGTGTTGCTAATGTTTCTGGCTAATTGAGCATAGGATTTGGTGTGGTTTGGGGTTGTCAAGGGGGGTTTGGACTTGAAATACTTCAATATTTCCTTAATCTTCTTAGGAGATTTTGCAGGAATTGGAGGAGGTAGTCTCTCAATACTTAAAGACTTGGTAGCAAGAGTCTCCTGTTTCTTACCATGTTTTTCTGGGCTGATACATGGGGTGAACTTATAAGAAAATTTTTGCCTGAAAGAGTTTCTGTGGTTATCAGCGACAAGAGAATCCCATCCAGCTTCATAGATAGAAAAAATAAGATCCCACGGTGCTTTGCCAATATCTTCAAAGTCCTTGATGTGGTTGGACTTAGATGTTTCAATTTTTTTGTTTTTGATATAAGTGGCTTTACAGACCATCAATTTCCTAATATTCTCAGTGTCAAAAGCTAGATATTCCAATGACCTATGTAATAACACAGGGTAGAAATTGCCATCCTATAATTCGGGTTCTGTAAGTTTATTAGGATCATACAGTAATTGAATATTGATGTCGTTATCTATATCAACACGAGAAGGACTTGAGGAGATGGAATTGTTGAGGGCAGGGCCTTTGATCAAAACATATTGATTCATCATGTTGTTATTAGGGTTAGCTGACATACTGACTTGATTGTTCTGCCCCTTTGGTGTCACATATAACAATTGAGGCATATTGATGGGCTCCATAATTATATTGCTGTTATTTTCATTGTTCATCATCATTCTATCATGGTAGACAACCAATGATACAGTAGAGGACATCAAGGTTTCTCTAGAAGATAGTTTGTCATGAGTTAAAGTACGACTTCTCACCTCATCGTAATTGTCAGGAGAATTCCCAACCACATTAAAAAGGTTCATCCCTGTGTAAGCGGATGCGTTCATGGTTGGTAAATTCATAGCTGTAGTTGAGTCTGTATTCACTAAGGAAAGAAACAATTTATTCCCAATTTCTTTTAAAGGCACTACCATAGAAGATGGTGGTTAGAAAGAGAGAAGGGATCCAAGTAGATTATAGATAATGCAGTGATGTTGTAAACATGACAAATATATGTAAGCAATCCCTAGGATTCAGCACAAGATGCTGAAGTCCTAGGAGTAGAAGAGACTATATAAGTACTTTATAATAAATTCTAGGTTCAAATATTTATGAAGAGATTTATTCTATTAATTGTCTCTATATGAATATCTATACTCAATTACTCAAAATCATTTCTATAATATCTGGTTGCCAACAGAACATATTATAACATTGATATGAATTATTTTTTGACAACTCCTCATCTTTTGGCACATACACTTTTCCCTTCTTTATCACTGAGTTTCCTTCTACTTGCCACTCATCACCTCTCAACACTTTTACCCCTGCTTTCTTCATCTCTTCCACTACTCTCACTACTTCTGCATCCTCTTCTCTAGCTATTTTTATTATATCTATTTCAGATTCTTCTATTACTATTTCAGCTAAACTATAAATCTATTCTTCTTTTATTAGTTTTTGATTTTCATTGTCTTTTTCTACTCTTACTTTTCAGTCTGATCTCCTACTAAGTCTATCTACTTTTCCTATCTTTGTTTCTGGTACATGTTTTAGGATAAAGTTGAATCTTGACAAATACAATACCCAGCAGGCTTGTTTTCTGTTCAAATTTTGTACTTTCATGAAATATTCCAGATTCTTATAGTATATTCAGACCTCAAACTTGAATTTTGCACCCTTTAACAAGTGCTTCTAATTCTCTAATTCTCTGATCACTGCTAATATCTTCTTATTATAGATCTCATATTTCCTCTCTATCTCATTGAGAGAGTTTGAGAGATAAGCTACAGGTCTCTATTTACCATCTTCATACTTCATAGATAATACCCCTCCTATTGCATAGTCTGATATATTAACTTCCATCCTTATTTTTTTGTCTGAGTCTAATGCTACTAATACCAATTCTTTTGTAAATCTCTCTTTCAGCTTTCTAAATGCCTTTTCTTATATCTCTGTCCAATCCTACTTCTAATCCTTCTTTACTAAGTCATGTAATGGTTGTTGTAGCAACTACTAACCAAGACAGTCAATAGTGCACTAAGTAGTCTTACAAGATGAGAATCTTATAAGAATCATAAGAGAACTCAACAAGGAGTTCCTGATGTATTGTTACACCATTTATACTATAGATACATGGTCCATGCTAGCAATAAATAGCCCTATCCTAATATTCATGCATTAGCCATGAGATAAACATTGTTATGATTCGGAGTTCTTAGAGTTTGGATAGAGAAGTAACCTTGTATAGGGTTTACACAAGAGAACTTGATAGAGAACTCAGTACAGAATAGTCTACCTTTATATACTGAGTCCTCATGGTCCATGCTAGCCATTTCTAGCCTACCCTAAACTGCCATGTGTTAGCCATGAGGTCTGTATGTGGTATGATGTCACCCTTCTAGCATTTTCTTCTGTGCCATGTGACCTATATCATCACTAACCCTAGGTGCTAAAAACAGAGAAAAGGACAATAACTTGAAAGAGAGAATAGAAAACAGGAAGAAAATGAGAAAAGAGCTAAGTCCACTTCTCATAACTCTAACAAACATGCTATAGACATATATCTTGACATCATTCTTCTAGCCCTTTCTCCCAGATTTTATGCTTATGATATAATGTCATGTGATATATCATGTGACCACAGTAATGTACATCTTCATTGTCCAAGAAATAATAAAAACAGAAAATAAAAGAAAAATAAAATCCCAGGATTTAAGCACACCATAACAACAGTCTAGTTATAAATGCAAAATCCCTTATGAATTGTCAATAGTAATTTGCCAATCCTAGGAAATTTTGTATGTTCTTGACTTTTTTAAGAGCCAGCAAATCCAACACTCCTTTTATCTTCTCTTCTTTCATCTTAATCTCCTCAGGTCCAATTACTATTCCTAAGAACCCTACTTTTCTGACCTTCCACTTGTATCTTTCTGGTTTTACATATAAATCTATCTCTGCTAGCCTCTTCACTATCTCCTTTATCATCTCTTCTCTTCTCTTATTCCCACAATTATATTATTAATAAAACTTGTCACTTCTTCAGTATTGATTAAATCTTGTAGAATCTTGTTTATCATTTTTTGGAATGTTGCTAAAGAACTAGTTAGTCCAAAGAACATAGCTATTTGAGGTGACTTCAAGGGTCTGATATACCCTTTTCTCAATTGTTTTATATGAACTCATGCACCTCTCCTCTCCTCTTTCTTTCCTTGACAACAGATACACCTTCTTCTTCCTTGGCATAAATCCTTCCTTCACCTCAATTATATGATTTCACAACTTTTTTGTTGGCATCCTCTCACTCACTTTCTTTCTGAAGACATGGATTCATCTGTAGAACCTTTGAGGAACCAATTTCTTGGCCTCTTCTTCAGACTTTGCCACTTTTTTTTTCTCTCTTCTCTCTTTTCTTCTTCCTTTTGCTTTTGCCACTTTGGTTTTCCCTACTTCAGTCTTTACTGTCTTTTACACTCTTATGGACACCTTGTCATTTTTACCTTCCCTATTCTCTAGTCAAATTTCAGGATTGTGGCAAGCAAGCCATAGTACTTCCAAAATCCCACTCCATTTCTGGCCACTGATTACATCAATCTCCATCCTCTCTCTATGTCCTTGATAATAAATATTGACTTTTACTGTGTACTCAATTAGTTTCTCCTTGTTGAAAGAACCATCTACATTTCTTATATATATTGGTCTTTCTATTTTCTTCAATTTAAACCCCTGCTTTCTTGCAAATTCTGAGCTCATTACTAATCCTGTTTTCCCACTATCTAACAACACCTCTACTATTATCCCTTTCTGAGTGTCTATCCCTTTCAGTCCAATCTTCACTGTGACTTCTCTTAATATGTCCTCATTGTTCAAACTGTAACAGTATATATTGTCTGTTACTCTACTGAGCATTATAAATCTATTATTACTAGAGTCTAGTTGAGGACTACTGGACTCTCTTCCTCTATCTACATCCATGGTATATAGGTCTTGCCTAGGCACAAATCCTGCCTATTATTGCACGTGTACCACAACCACATTTGTCCTCTCTACTCCCTCTATCAGAGCAGGTCTTGTTGACATCTGTTGTTGGATCTTCTGTCTTCTTGGCCAAAATTGAGACTATAGTAGTCTTTGCTGTTGTATCTTACCAGCATTTGCTGACATGTTTGTTTTTTGGGCCAAAGACCCTATCTCTCTTCTTTCTCTCAATCTTTCTTCTTCTCTTTTACTTTCTCTCCAATATCTATTCAGATTTGTTGCCTGCTCATACCACTGCTCAATGTTCCTGGTAGAATATTCTAAATAAGTTTTTACCTGATTATCCTATTCATTTCTCTTTGTAACTACTTTTTCTTGCTACCTTTCTGAACTTCTGTACAAACTCCTCCATTGTCTTGATTTCCTACTCCACCTTCTTCAATTCTGCTACCTTCATTATTTCCTTGTTTCCACCACCAAATCTTTTCTTCAAATCTGATAAAAACTCTCTTACTGTTGTATAGCTCAAAATTTCACTCTCTAAATCCTCCATAACATTCTCTTTCTATATATCTGCCAATTCTTCCTACACATATGAAAAGACTTATTGTATCTGTTCCTTCACTGCTGTACCTCTCATCTTCATTCTGATATACAACTTACATGTTGTAAGAAATCCTGAAACCTTTCCTACTTCTCCATTGAATGTTGGTGGCTTGACTACATCTACATTTGACCTTGTGTTGGATCTGGAGGCTACTACTGCTTCTTTTTCTTCTAGTCCTGCTTAAGCTATCAGTATCTGTAAGGTAGCTATTTGTTTTTGTTACTGGTAGACTATTTATTCCAGACTGATTGAGCTATGTTGACTCATATTGTAATAAAATGGTGGTGAATTAATTGGTATGGATAATAATGAAATTAAAAGTGGTGTAGAGAGAGAAGATGTATAAAGAGGACAAAACCAGTGCTGGTTTTCCTCCCTAACTTGTAATCTAAACTAGACTCAATCTCTGCAAGTACTAATGGGTATTGTGGCAACCACTAGTCAAGATGACCAATAGACCACTTAATTAAACTTATAAACAAAGTATCTCATGGAGATCATAAGAGAACTCAACAAGGAATACCCAATACATTTCTATCCTATATATACTACTAACAAATAGTCCATGCTAATAATAAATAATCCTACCCTAATGTCTATATATTTTTCATAAGTGTACAATGTGTACACTATAAGGTAAACATGCTATTAACATGCACCTTAACATCATTCTTCCAGTCTCTTCTCCCAGATTCTAGGCCTATGACATCATATCATGTGTCATGTGCCTCTTCATCATCTAAGAAATAAAAGAAACAAAAACAGAAGAAAAAGAAAAATCAAATCAAGAAAAATAAATAAATAAATAAAAATCAGAGTCCAAGCATATTATGATAATAAGCCCTCTTCAAGTTCCATCTCACACTGTCTACTAATTATCTTGACTACTAACTACTATTCTAATTGAAATGTAAACAATTTTGGTCTAAGAAGACTATTCTACTCTAAACAAGATCTTAGAGATATCTGCTATTCTCCTGTATATACAGGTTATAAGTAGACACTACAGCATAGAGCTTCTACACAAAAGAACAAGTACATTATTTGACACCACCCAATTAACAATAAGTAACATCTAGCTAGTGGCCTAAGTCTGATCACTAACATCCATAACTTGTTACAATCTTAAGACTAAAAAGTTAGTCAAAGGAAAGAACCTTGGATTGTGTTATCACAAGAGAACTTAATGGAGTTTCTAGTACAAAACTGTCTATTTTATATATGCTAAGTTACTAGTTTATACTATAGTACCATTAACCTACCCTAAAGGCTATGTGTTATTCTTAAGATCAACATGTGTCAAACATATTATAATGATATTGTTTCTTTCTAGAAGTTTTTACCATATTCCCTCATGACATGTGATCATGTAATAGGGACTGATGTGTGACACTGAGTCATAACATGTGACAATAATAAAATATAAAAGATAAAAAAGTTAAGTCTACTATCTTCAACTTTAATATAACTGTCTATACTAAATAGCTAGCTCTTTTTTATGCCTAGGGTTTGGCTTTGATACCAAGAGTGACTGGTAGTCATATTGACTACTAGTTGAGGATGAAAAGAGAGTATGAGATAAAAAAGCCTTATATTAAGCAGTTTCAAGAAATAGGTATCAAGTTTGTATAGAGTTTATATAAGAGAACTCAATAGAGTTCTAAGTATAAAGTATCTATCTTATATACATTGGGCTGATAGTCCATGCTATACTAAACACAGCCTACTCTAAAGAGTATGTGTTATCTATAAGGTCAACATGTGGTAAATATGTTATATAGTATCATCATTCCAGAATCTTCTATGTTCTTCTGTGTGACACATGATTTTATAACAGTTTATAACAGTTACATAATAAATAGAGTCCACTGTCTTTAACTCTAATATACTTATCAAAATCTCTAAATGAGATTTAAATTTGAGGTTTGAACAAATCACAAGAATGTAAAATATTTTATGAAAGTACAGAAATTTAATTGAAGATATACCTGATGAGCACTATATTTGTTAATATTTCATCTTAAAACAAGTACCAGAGACAAAAATAAAAAAGGCAGATGGGCTGAGTAGAAGACTAGATTAAAAAGTAGAAGTGGAAAATAATAACAAAAATCAAAAATTAATCAAGAATGAATAAATTTGAGATTTGGTAGAAGTAGTAGTAGAAGGACCAGAAATAGATATGATGAAAAAATTAAAAGGCTAGAGAAAAAGATAAAGAAGTAGTTAGAGCAGTATAAGAAATGAAAAAGACAGGAGTAAAGACATTAAGAGAAAATGAGTGGCAAGTAAAAGAAAAGTTGGTGTTGAAGAAAGAGAAAGTATATGTGCTGAAGAATGAGAAGTTACATAATGATATACTAGCAATTGGATATAGAAATGAATGAAAGATAGCAGAATTGGTAATATAAAATTATTAATAGCTGGAAGTAATGAAGAGTATATAGATAGATATGACTTGTATTAGAGAATGAAGAGCCATACAGAAGCACTGGTGGGGAAACTGATGGTGGATAAGATGCCAGAAAAACCATAAATGTATCTAATGATTGACTTTCTTACAAAGTTGCTATTAGTGACAGAAAAAAATACAATTTTGGTAGTATATAATAGATTATCTAAGATGGTATATTTTATAACAACAATAGAGAGAACATTGGTAAAAGTGTTGGTAAGGCTGTTTAGAGATAACATGTGAAAGTTATATAAGCTACTAGAGAGAATGTGATATCAGATCAGAGACCACAGTTTGTGGTAGAGTTATTTAAGGAAATAGATAGAATATTGGGAATTGAAACAAAGTTGTTGGCAGTATTCCACTCACAAATAGATAGACAAACCAAATGTATGAATCAAGAGTTGGAACAATATTTGAGGTTCTTTGTGGATTATAGGCAAAATAATTGGCTGGAATTGTTGGCAATAGCAAATTATGAAAGAGAGCTGAGGACAGAAGCAGACATTAGAGGAAAATAAAATATACAAGACAAAGTTATAGTAGTATTGAAAAAAGCTTAGAAAGAGATGAAGAGACAAGCAGACAAGAAAAAGAAGGTATAAGAAAACCTGTCTCTGATCCTACTGGATTCTAGAGTGTTTTTGTACTCACTATCTTATACCCTATCCTTACTGAACCTCATAGTCTTTCTTAAGTAACTCTGCTAAATCCCACTAAACCCTACAATCTTATTATTAACCTGTTCTCCAACCTCTTAGATATACCCACTGTAAATTTCCTTCTTTCATCTTCTAATAAAGTCCTAGATATTTCTATTAGAGTTTCTGACCATCTAGCTGTTATCATTCTTCACTTAGGTTAGCACTATTCTGCTAAATTGAAATGGATTCTATTAGTATTTAGAATAGTTGCCACTCTCAGGAGTTCCCATTCTGTTCTCTTAGAACTTTCTGGAGATGTGTGCTGCTTGTACTTATTTGTTATACTAATCAACTTAGAACTTCCTAGAGGTTATTAAAGTCTGTAAAACCTCACAGACTCTGCTAGTTGCCCTAACAGAAGAAAGCTGAGAAATGAAAGAAGGAAGATAATATAATGTTGAGCATAAAAGATCTAATGTTTAAGAAAAGGCTGGTCAAGAAGTTAGTAGATCAATATAGTAGTTTATATATCATTGATGACATAGTATCCACCAATGTAGTCAAATTAAGATTGCTAACTTTGATGAGGGTTTACCCAGTTGTGAATGTTAGTTGAGTAGTAAGGTATAGGGAACCAATAGAGAGACAGAAGATATAGAAGACAAAACTAATAGGAGTAAAGGAAGTTTGGGAGTAAGAAGTAGAAAAAAATATCAAATAAAAAAAAATCAGAGAAGAAATGAAATATTTAGTTCAATAATAGGAGTTTACAGTAGAATATGATATATAACAGAGGGAGAAAGATATATAGAATACAAAGAAAGCAGTGGTTGAGTTTAAGAAAAGGATGTGCATAGAATTAAAAAGGTAAGAAAAGTTGGAAATAGTAGAAGAAAGTGTTAGGTAAGGAATATGTCCAAAAGAAAAAACCATCTATGGTAAAATTACAGAAGACTTCAGAAGAGCACAAAAACATTATCCAACACATTGTTATAAGACAAGAGTGTGGACAGACTTGGACTAGGGTTAGGGTTTGGACAAGTATATATTGTAGTGATAATTATTAGTCTACAACGGGAGAAGAGATATAGGAGATAGGTACGTGACCTGGAAGTCATGTGATAGAGTCTAGAGCGGTCTGGAAGGACTTAGGGTCTAGAAGGATCGGGAAGAGTCTAGAAGGAGCTAGGGTTAGGAGTGACATCAAGGGACATGGGTTCCTC
>Ga0157363_1000848_pt1 | contig 24378 bp, 17 predicted proteins | sample AttsexASBM1_FD_111477 | JGI IMG/M metagenome (GOLD analysis project Ga0157363, IMG submission 111477) | Fungus gardens microbial communities from leaf cutter ant in Ribeirão Preto, State of São Paulo, Brazil - Atta sexdens ASBM1 | ecosystem: Host-associated > Fungi > Mycelium > Unclassified ... | reverse complement strand
ATATATATATATATATATATATATATATATATATATAAATTAATATTTATTTAAAACACTTAAAGCGTTATCTATTTTTTTTATATCTGTCTTTTTTTTTTTGTATTGAAACAAATAAAAATATTAACATATCTGATTTTTTTAATATATATATTTTATATATATATATATATATATATATATATATATATATATATATATACTTATATCTTAACGTACATTTTGATAATAGCTTTCTACATCACCCGTGAGATACTATTGTATCTCACTATATAAGATGCGTTTTTTTAAATGTGATTATAAAGAATTTCAGAATTCCGGGTTCTCCACTCTCTCCGACAATAGTGGATTTAGTTATGCGCGATACAGAAACAAAAGCATTAGAGAACATCGGTGTACAGTTACTGGTATCACAATTACATTCTCGGTAGATACTTTAAACTTTTTATCTGCGCATCCGCTTTCACAAAAAAAAAGAAATAATTATTGGAATAATTGACAGAGCCTTTTTGTTATCACATCCGAGAGACCATCAAAGAAAAGTATACCATTCAATAATACTATTTCAATAATATTATTGAAAAATGATCCTGCTGATTTTATATTCAGTACAATTCACATTTAAATCTTTTCTTTCATAAGTACTAAGAAATAAAGTAAATATTAATAATAACGAAAGCAGCTTCGATCTTGATATATATGTCAAAATCATGATCCTGAGTAACCTCCAACAAGTTTTTTTAGTCGTCGTTCAACTTTTGTTAAAAAGTTATTAACAAAAAAAGTTTGAAAAAATAACGTTTTATTTTTGCTAAATATAATATTGAAAAATATCAATAAATGACAATAATGTTAAATGAACACTCAATCTATGTAGAATTATTTAATGATTCTAATAGATGCAATTTATTATTTCAAAAAAACGTTTAATACTTGTCAAAAATATAAGTATAAAAGGGTCAAGGAGGGGAAGAAGGAGGAAAATCGAAGATGAGAATCATCCCTTTGCAGAGAGGAGGAAGAGTGAGAATCGAAGATAAGAGTCGTGCACCCCTTTGCAGGAGGGGGAGAAGGGGTGAGAATCGAAGGTGAAAGCCACCTAAAACTTGTTGGAAGTTTTTCAAAGTCATGATTTTGACGACATATGTCAAAGGTACGGTCGTCACGGTATCCCGTACACAACTATCAAACATATTTTAAAACAGGTAATTTTCGTGTTATATAGAAATGACCTTCTTTGAACTTCTTTTATTAATAACTTCTTAATGAATAACGAGCAACGGCTAAGACTTATTGAAGGTCACTCAGGGTTATGACCTTGACAACATATGTCAAGGTCAAGGTTATCGGAATTGCTTCCGTTATTATTAATATTAACCAAAAATAAACTAATAGTACAGGTACCAATGAAAATACTAATGAACGTGCTTCTTGACTGTTGATATCGTATATTCCAAAAATTATGAACGAATTTAATAGAATTAATAAAAGTTTCAATATATAATTGGCCTTTACGAGTCTAAATAAATTGAGCAGGTATATTAAAGTACAAAAAAATATTCTCTCATATTTAAAGAAAAATGTTGTTTACAAAATTTCATGCAAAAATTGCAAAGCGACTTATGTAAGTCAAATGGGAAGAAAATTAAATACTAGAATTTCTCAGCTTAGAAACCACATTAAATGAAACACTAGCAATCATTTCTGTTACCGAACACAGAATTAATTACGAACATGATTTTTTTTTGAGAGAACGTCGAAATTCTTGATATGGAACAGTATCTAAATAAAAAGTTAATCTCGGAATTCTTCACATGCGAAATAATGGTCTTAATCTGCCGTCTGACACGAATAGTTTACATCATATTTATTTATCGATTTTAAACGATCTAAAATATTCTTGAAAAGTTTTTATATTGAAAAATTATTTAATATATCTATTTTTTTCCTTCTTTTATTTTGTTATTTACATAACAATCGTTAGGACAACCTCTGTAAGACAAAACAATTCAATTATGTTCTTGACGCTCTATTGTGAATATATTTTATTTGTAATCTTTTTCATTTTATCAATTTATTTGAGGTGAAGTGTAATTGGCAATGTAATTAATCCAAAGTTTCAGGACGGCTGCTTTGCTTCTTGGGGTGAGTCACATATCAAACTACATATATTTTGTTAAATCTATCCACTAATTATGATAAAGTTAACTTTAACAGATTTAATACATCAAATCTGTCAATTTAATGTCTGATCCATCCTTTGCATACAAAGGAATGACGAATATTTAGTATGTATTTACGAAAACTTCAAAATGAGTCGAAACGTTCAAATTTTTATGAAATAAAAAAATGGAAAAAGGAAAAAAATATTTTTATTTGTGTACTATCAATAATACTATATTCTCATTCGCCTGATTTAATTTGTACTATTGTTTTAATTTGATGAGTCCATATTTTTGCATTTTCTTATTGGTTAATTTTTATAAAACTTTTTAGATTCACCGAAGACGGTTGACTATTAGTTAACTAACGAACCCTATAAAAAGTCGATCGGTTAAATATTTTTTTCTCAATTATGTAGAGGAGAGGGGGAGGACAGCTTTGAACTTTACAAATTAAAAATGAACTATTCTTTTCTGTGATTACAAAATGTAATTTTTGAAATGGCAACACAGTTATAATCGTCTAATAATAGCTGCCGCAGTTACAATTGATAATTTAATCTAGAAGCGTTTTGTGTTTTTATGCCTTCGTCCTAAACGTTTCGTCTCGCACATGTAAGCATTTTAAAATTAAACTATTAATTAACATTTTGTTGTGCTGTGTATTTCTTCTTATGTCCATACTACGTAATAAAAATAAAACATTTGATTTTTATCGATATTCTGATAAACAAAATAAGATTTTTTTTTCAATGTGACTGACAATGAGGTACATTTGAACAAATCAAACGGGGCACTTTAGAACATTTCAGTCGCAATTGTCGCTACGTGAGCTCCCATAATTCCTTCGCGACTCGTAGATATGAATAAGTTACATTTATTAAGTTGGACTATGTAGGTTATTATTAAAAGATTTTAGTATAACGATAACGACGACAATATACTGTACATTTGTAATCGCTTCGAAGTATAATAGGTAGATACAAATACATAGTTTTTTAATATCTTTTCACACTTAATAATTAGCCAAGCTATAGATTACAGAATATAGCCTGTAAAACTTGTGTGAAATTGACCTCTAATATTAAAAAAAATCGATTCTTTTTGCATTCGTTTGCTCATCGTTTGCTCACGAATGTTCCGTTGACATTTTCGTTGGCTCACCCTTAGTTCAAAAGATATACGAAAATTAAACTTTGGAAGGCCAATTTCACGCTAGCTTCCTAAACTTCACACTAGTCCCCCAATATTCAAAAATTAATTTTTTTTTCTTTTTGCATTCGTTTGCTCATCGTTTGTTCACGAATGCCCCGTTGATATTTTTGTTTGCTCTCCCTTAGTTTTAAGTTATGTGCATTTTAATTTTGGGATACTTTTTGGATTTTTGAAAATTCCGTTTTCTTCCTTTGAGATACAAACGGGTATAAACGAATGCTCTTTCGAATGACTCTGATCACACTGTCAAAAAATTACATGTAAAACAATATATTATAATTGGTAATTTTGGGACTAACCATTAAGGATGTATATTTTCACATTTAAATAAAGTTATAACTTACAAATAAAACTTTTCTTTTTTAGTTATAGTAATTAAATGATTTGCAAAAGTAAATTTACAATTGAAATTAATTTTATAGAAATATTTATACATAATCCGCCAATGAATTATAATTTTTTAAGCTGTTATCGATATATACAAACGTAAAAATGTAAATATATTTTTAAAATTGAGATGTCTGTGAAAAACTGTGAACGCAGCAGTGTAGGAATGAAAACATCTGGATACTGACAATGAATATAGACCGATGTCTTTTTAGATGCACAATATTCGCACAAATGTAAAAATGGTAAGCAAAATAAAAATGTAATATTGACACAGCAAAAGACACTATATGTGACCCTGAATTTTACATATAATTATTCATTTATAATGCATATTATGTACACATATATGCATTCATATATTAATATTTACATATTGACATACAAATATTTTTCGTTTAATATAATATATGCTATAATTGCTGATTAAGTCAGAGCTTATCTGAAAATTTTTACCATCATTTATGTAAATGACTTTTATTTGTTTTTAATTTGCTCGTTAATGGTAGCCTGGTTTATTAATTTGTTCGCAACAGTGAAGATAACAGGTTAAAATTTGATGAAAATTTTTCTTTTATAGAGACTTAACAAAATCGATGGCAAGGCTAATTTGGCGTGAGGGCACTTTTCATATTATATATCCTGCTATACACTCTTTACTAGTGCTAGTTACTAATTTTAAGATATCGTAAAATACACTGTAAAAAGATACGTAATATTCCATAAATAATACGTGTAAAAATTACAAAATTTATCTAATTGAAATATATAAAATTATTTTAGAAATATTAATATTTTTTCTTGTAATTGTGTAAATATATCTTTATTATAGACAGAAAGTTATAATAACAATAGTATATTATTTTAGTATAACTTGTATGTTTAAATGTACAAATTTTTATAATATTCTATATAACATAATGGTAATATATTAATATTTTTACGTTGGTATATATGGATAAGCTTAAAAAAATTATAATTTGATTAGGGATTATAAATAATTCTATAAAATTAATTCCAATAGTAATTTTGCAAATCGTTTAATTATTATAAAAAAGAAAAGTTTTATCTGTAAGTTATAACTTTACTTAAATGTGAAAATATACATCCTTAATAATTGGTCAAAATTACTCATTATAATTGTTTTACATGTAATTTTTGACAGTGTGGCCAGAGTCATTCAAAAAAACATCGTTTATACCCATTTATATCTCTTTAAATCGTTTGTATCTCAAAGGAAGTACGGAAATTTTTCAAAAATCTAATAAGTAGCCCAAAATTAAATTACGCATAACTTTCAAACTAAGGAAAAACAAACGAAAATGTCAACAGGGCATTCGTGAACAAATGATGAGCAAACGAATGCAAAAAGAAAAAAATCGATTTTTGAATATGTATTGGGGGGCCAGCTCCACACAGGGGTGTCTGTAATTTGTACAGTATATATATATATATATATATATATGTAGAATCTGCCGAGGTAGCAAAGTTTGTCATTTTGACATCATATTTTGGGTCTTTACTGACTTGGGCCATTACTGATTTAATGAAGTCAAATTGACGTTCGAATGTTACAAACGATTGACGTCATCGGTGGGCCATCATTTTATATCTTGGTCCTTTATTGATCATTATACTATCCAACAGACAACTTATGACGTCAATATGACGTCATGGACGTTAGTATTCCGTCAAATGATGTCAAATAAAACCTATGATCACTTTTTGATCACTTAACATCATTTATACAAACACTTGAATTTGATGTCAAAACGACGAACTTTGTTCCCTAAGAGGATTATCTGACATGATTTTTTTTAATCTTTCTGATTGTCCCCAACTTCATTATCGAGCATAACACTAGCACGGCGCTAGAATTCAATGATGAGATCGGATAATTCGGGAAATTAAACAACGGATCCATATTCTGTAATAGATTTCTGTAATAGATTCTAATATTTATGTCTTTATGTTATATATAAAAAGCAATAATTATTTGAGTACTTTATTCTTTAATTTGTTTGTTATTTTAGGTAAAAGTGGTGCATATTTATAAGAGAAAAACTACAAGTAATATTATTGAAGAAGACATTAAGAATGCTATACTACAGGTGATAAATAAAACTATGAGCTTAGAGCAGCTGCAAGTGCCTATAATATAAAACCGTGCCTATAATATAATATAAAAAGTGCCTATAATATAATATAATACATTATTTTATCGTTTAAAGAATTATAAAAATAATAAAAAATTAAAAAGTGAAGAATGTTCTTCAAAATTTTCGATTAACCAGGTGTTTACAAATGCCGAAGAAGGAATGCTAGAAAGTTATTTATTGAAAAGTTCTAAAATGAATTATAGCTTAACATATCACCAAGCCAGAATTCTAGCATATGAATACGCCGTAGCTTTAAATAAATGTTTCTCTAGGTGGATGAATAACTGCATTGCTGGACTAGACTGGATGAAGAAGCATAAAAAAACTTTCGTCGCGAAAAACTGGAAAATATGAGTCTATCTAGCAATCAGTTTCAACAAATAATGTAAGAATTATAAAATAATTATGAGGAAGTACTTCGCAAGTCTCAATTCACTCTTGATTGCATATATAATCTGGATGAAACCAATGTAACAGTTGTACAAGCATCAAATTTATCACGCAAAAACAAGTGGGTCAATGTGCATCTGCTGAAAGAGGGCAATTAATTACGATTGTGCCATTATTAATGCTACAAGAAACATTCAATACCATCAGTTTTTATATTTCCGAGAGTTTCATGAAAACATGCTTATTGGACCTTCAAATGGGAGCATTGGTTTCATTAATAGTCCTACAAGTGGTTGGATGACTGAAAAATTGTTTCTGAGAGTGTTAAAGCACATAAAAAAAATAAAAAGTATTACAAGAATGATATGATATTATTGCTATTTGATAATCACGAAAGTCATTGCACAATAGATGTTATACAGTTTTGCCATGAAAATAGCATTATTCTTCTTATTTTTCCTCCACACTACACTCATTGGCTTCAGTCTCTGTCGCAGTTATGAGATCGTTTAAGCAGAGACTTTCAATTGCAAACAAAATAATTGATTGCTTAACTACCCTAGAAAAACGAATCACAATCCAGAATTTAGCAGGTATTGCCTATAATGCTGCATTTACACCCAACAATATCATTTCAGAGTTTTCGAAGTCTGGTATTTATCCATAATAAATGCATAAATATTCAATAAAAATGCAGTCACCGACTTGAATGTGCGGAGACTTTGAATGTGCGGAAGTAACAAATCTTTCTACAAAATTAATTTCTACAGAACCAACAGTTCCTATTGATCAAGGATCTTCAAATATAAACGTTTATAAACACTAATGAATGAATACATCAATTATCGTAGATATTTCATTTCCAATTGAAAATCAGATAGTCGAATTTAATTTTACTGAAAATGCAACTATGAATTCAGATTTTTCGGTTGACGGTTATATTATCTAAAATAGAGTAAGACCTTTTCCTAAAGCAGCTCTGCGGAAAGAAGGAATAAGGGAAAGGAAGAACGGAAAATTACGCATTTTAACAAGCATTTAGGAAAAGAATAAAATAGAGAAAGCAGAACGACAAAAACATTTGTAAAAATCAGCATTGCGCTTTAATAAGAAGCGAGCAATCATCATCGAAGAAAAATAAAAAGGCTTCCATATCTAAAAGTTTTGAAAATTTAAGTTTAAAATTAAATTAATCAGATGATTGTTCTTTTTCAGTTATTCAGTAAATGATGACTGTAACTTACATTTCATCAATGAAGACCAACAAATGTTTTCAACATCAAATAATGAATTAAACTAGAGAATTTAAATCCAGGTGATTTCGTATTAGTGAAATGTTCATCACAAAAGACAAATTCGTCCTACACAGTAAGAAAGAAAACAAACATTCTCACGTTTATGTCAACTTTCTTAAAAAATAAACGAAATTTAACAAATTTTTCTTTACTAAACTAACTAAGGAAAATAAGTGGTCTGTCAATAAGACTGATATAATTGCCAAGTTACCATCATCAATTAAAATTGGAAAAATTTCCAGAACTGCATCAATGCGTTTGATTTCGACTTTTCAGTTACATTAGTATTAGGATACATTAATTTTTTCAAGAATTTTTGATTGTTCTTTCAACTTAATTTATTTTATTGCTTTTATAAGAGTTTTTTTTCTAAGAAAAAGATAATGTATTTAATAAACCTAAATTTTTATAATTTAAGAATTTATAATATTATGTTTTGAATTTTATTTTGATTAACATAATCATTAAACTTTTTTAAGAATTTTTAAATTTTGTTTTTGTACTTTTATATTAAAAAAAAATGTACTCCTATTTGTATAAATAAATTAGTATATAAGAAACATCTAATCTTTCATTTTTATAACGCATTCAAAACTGGCACAATAATTCAAAACTGCCCTCTCCCCCCCCCCCTCAAGGAAGTACTTTTGAATGTGCTTTTTTAAAATATAAATAAAATACATATGTTGTTATGATATTTGTTTCAATGTGATTTATTATTGTTCCTCAATATCTGTAGTAACTACTACAATAAAAATTCTACTACAATAAAAATTCAAATAATTTCATTACATAATAATTTTGGCCTAAGAAGAAAAAGTTCGAAGCTACCTCCGTCTCTCCTATCAGATTTGGTTTTTGAATACTTACAGTGCTCGAAGGCTAATTTTTTATTCTAGAGACATACAATAATCCTTCAGCTTTCTAGTGGAATTCATTTTGGGTAGTTTGAATCATTCTACAAGCTATTCAAGTCTCGTGCTACTAACAAGAGAACCGATTCTCACCGATTTTAATAAGCTTTGAATATATTGTAGAGCACGAAAAAAATATTAGATCCATATTTTTTTGTTTGTGCTTATCTCGAGATTTAGGGGATGAAATATCCTCTCGAAGAAAAATCGTTTTTTTTTCTTTCAAATATCATTGAAACTATAAAAAATAGAAAAAAATTTCCCAGAATGAAAACTGAATGACTTTAAAAATACTTTAGAATTACAATTTAAAAAAATTTTTTTTTATTATTTATTATATGCATGCCGTATATACATGTAAGTACTCGTATATAAGCGCTGAATTTATTACAAAAGACTTCGAATTTCTAAAATTTTGAAGATATTTATTTTATAGATATATCGAGATATTTTCTCAACGAATTGTACTATCGAAAAACTTATGAAAAAAAAATCAATTTTTTTTGACCCTCTAATGTAGAAAACCTTTTTAAAGAAGAAATACCATAAGATTTGAAAGATGAGCTCTAAAAATATATGCGCACGTGTCAATGGATACGCTCAGGACTTAGCTGATTAAACTTACTACTAAATGTCTTCACCCGGGATAGATCGTAATACAATTAGGAGTTAAAAATTATTTTTATTTCTTACATTTTTTTCTCCTTTTTCATAAGAAGAAATAACTTCATAAGATCTCTAATCTACATTGTGATAAGCTATTTTATTCTGTGTATTAATATTTGTAAAGTAAATAATTTTGAGCCATTCACGCTAGTAATATGCTAGCAATACAAAACAATATATAGCAATACATTAACAATACTTGCCAATATTGTGCGCAATAGATAACAATACATAGGAAAAAAACAATAGCAATGCCAACATTAAAGTGTGTTGTATTGCCATAATTAATAATCACATTTTTTTAATAGGGATTGACCCTTCGGAGTCTAATAAATGTATGGTAAAATAATGCCAATCAAATATTTGGTTAATTTAACCAAAAATAATGTCGTTTTTACAAATATTTAATAAGTATTATAATAAGTGTTATCATTTGATATTACTTACTAAATATTTATAAAATTACATTATTTTTGGGTATATTAACCAAACATCTGATTGGCATTTATTCTAACAAAATATTTCATATATATATATATGTTTATATATATTTCAATCTTTTATTTCTGCATAATTTCTTACAAAAAAATTCTTATGCTTATATTACTCCTAAAGATGTTCTCATATTCTACCCAGAGGATAATATGAGCATCAACATTTGCATTAAAAGAATCAATTTCAATACTAAAATACGTAAAATATCAACAAATCTATCAAATGTGCACGTCTTTTAATTCTTCAGTATGCTAGATATCCAAATTTCCTTAAAGTGCTCATAATATCCCATCCTACATTAATTATTTTTTATATCAAAATCGAAATCAGTGATCCAAAAAAACCTCTTTGAAGTCAATTATTATGCGTATTAGACAATTTTAAAACTCAAATCCATCATTTTTAAATTCTTAATTCTGAGATCAGAATTGTGTTCAGCGATCCGAAAAATTTATAAATTTTTAAACTTATAAATAGATTTTATCGTAATGATATAATCTTTCACTTTTGGCTACTTTTTCAGCAATCGATCCCATTATGGATTGATTCGATAGATAATAAAGAAAAAAGTTTGAAAATTTGTTTGTTTTAGATTTAACACTCTGTATCTTCTAAACGAATTAATTGAATTTAAAAAATCAAACATAAGAATGTAGAAAATTGAAAAACTTTCCTAATGATATATCATTTAATCCCCTTTTCTGTTTGAAATCTTTAGGGATCCCTACTTATGAGATAAGTTTTGGTTTAACTTTGAAATTGAAGGTAAGAATTATATGTCAAAAGATGTCCCCTCTTCAATATATATCAACTTATTTTTGCGTTTTTTCGAAAAATTTCATCATTTTTATAGAAATTATTCAGTCTGTTTCGATGGGCCAACTTGTATGTATATAATATTTCAATTATAAATTATCTATCAAGATTTTATTCTTTATCTTTCAATTCTTTCTAACATCATATTATATCAATAACATAAAGGAAAGGAATATTAAAAAGTATCGCAAATAATAAGAAGAATAACATTAGATAAATATATAAACTTATTGCCATAAATAATAAAAAATTACTGTACATTTATTGGACTCACGGTGGCTTGCTTCTTTTTGTTACACTGTTTTGCTTGAATTTCCCTCAATTCGTTCCTTGCGTTGCTTGATTCATGTTCAATGGATAAAGAATGGCCAGAAGGGGAAGAACCTACAAAGAAATGTATCATATATCAGAAACAAAATGATGATTAGTTGAAATATTATCTTGAATAATTACTTTTTCGAAAAGAATTGTCTAGTTTAAAAGACAAAATAATATTAAAAAATAATATTAATCTTTGAATCAGTTTTTTGAAAGTAGATTTCACAAGTTTTTTTTCTTTTTACGGCTCTTGCCTACAGCTATTACAGCTGTTTTGGATTATGACATCAGAAACAAGAAAAATACATTTAGAAAATTCTTGCAAACCATTATTAAAATGTATTTTTTAATAAAACAATATTTGCAGTCAAAGATAGACTTATCAAATACATACTCTCTTTGTTTCGATTTCAATAAATACAGCTGACTAGGAGGATTGCAAGACAGCAAAATGACACGTGTAATTGGAAAATCTTAGATTAGACAGAAAAAGAATATCAAAGAACGAGCCAAAGAATAGTAAAAACACAAAAGTGAGAAGCCACAAAGAATAAAGACGTGAAAAGCAAGAAGGAAATGAGGTTAATACACAGTATAAAAAATAAGGTTGAATTCGAAATTTTACCAAATGCGAATAAAGACGAAAGAAGAAGAAACGCAAGGTGCTTGGAATTATCTACTGATAAAGCAAAATCGATAACACAGGAATTAATTGATCAATACACTAGAAAATTAATGGATAATCTAGAAAATGACAAATATAATGTGAATAGAGGAATATAGAGAAAGAAAGAGAAAAAGAAAGTAAAAAGAGTAAAATAATCTTGGATCATTTAATTGCAAAACCGAGAGTTGGAAGCAAAGGAACATCAAGTAAGAAAGAAAGAAATGAAGCTAAAGATAGAATAGAAATAGAAAATGAATTCTTAAGAAAATTTGAAAGACACAAGGAAAGTCACAAGATCACCTACAAAAAGAGGAAAATTCTACAAGGAAAAAGAAGCATCATCAAAAGAGAATATAAAAACATGACATGAAATTGATAAGAGACGTAAAAGAGTTGATAAATACAAAAGAAGAAACAAAGAACTCAAGGATGAATGAAGAAAGAAAGAGGAGTGATGGGAAAGAAGAATTATGGAGGTGAACAAAATAAAAAAAATTTGTTGATGGAAAATGGAATAGAAAAAAAATTACGAGAAAAAATAAAAAATTAGAAATAGCAGAAGAGGCGAAAGAGAAAAAAGAAAAAAAGAACATTATAATAAAAGGCTAAGAAATAATAAAAAGAAGTACACTAAAAGATGAACGAATGAGTGAAATTTCTGAAGAAATATGCTATGTGATGCTTTTTTACTACAAAAAACGCAAACATACAGAAAAATTTGTGAAGTTTACGGCGCGGATGCTGTAAGTGAACGCAGGACACAGGAGTGATTTGTTCGATTTCGTTCTGGAAATTTTGATGTCAAAGATCGACTTCGCTCTGGTCGGCCAGTCACTGAAAAAGTCGATGAAATTTTGCAACTGCAAAATTCGAGCAAGACCGACATGTGAGCTGTCAGGAGATAGCCAATGCACTAAGAATCAACCATGTGACAGTTTGGAATCATTTGAAAAAGGCTGGCTACACAAAGAAATTTGATTGATCGAATTTCCATCAGTGAAACACTACTAAAACGCAATGAAATCGACCCATTTCTGAAGCAAATCATCACGGGCGATGAAAAATGGTAAAATACAAGAATATCGTTCGTAAAAGATCATGGGGTAAGCGCGGCGAACCACCACAAACGATTTCAAAGCCTGGATTAATGGCAAATAAGGTGATGCTGTGTGTATGATGGGATTGGAAGGGAGTCGTCCATCATGAGGTGTTACCACATGGCCTAACGATTAATTTAAAGCTCTACTGTTCACAACTAGATAGATTACAGGAAGCGATTAAGGAAAAACAACCAGAATTGATAAACAGAAAAGGTGTTGTCTTCCATTACAACGTCAGACCACACACATCTTTGATGACGCGCCAAAAATTGAGGGAGCTTGGTTGGGAAGTTTTGATGCATCCACCGTATAGCCTGGACCTTGCACTGTCTAACTACCATTTGTTTCGATCTTTGCAAAACTCTCTTGATGGAAAAACATTGGCCGACAAAAGAGTTGCCAAAAATCACTTGAAAAAGTTTTTCGCCGATAAACCACAGAAGTTCTACACGGAATTATGAAATTACCTGAAAAATGGCAAAAGATTATAGATAATAATGGCCAATATATACTTGATTAAAATTGACTTTCAATAAAGAAAAATTTCATTCAAAAATTGAACAAAAAACCGCGGATACTTTTTAAATGACTCAATATTTCCTGATTCTTGTCGGTGCAACAAGTGTGAATTAGTGAAGGCTGCAGCCGAAAACGCTCGGAATATTGAGAGTACAAATTAGTTCGGTCCGTTTTTTTGTACATTTATTTCAAAATAAAATGAATGAACAGATCAATTAAAGTATTGTCCATCGCTGCTTACTATTTTTTCCTATTTCTCAGGCAATTTTCGAATTCCATCTCGAAAAAATGACTCGTCTTTGGAGGCAATCCAATTTTGGAGCCAATTTTCAATTTCTGCGAAAGAAATGAACCGGTGACTTGCCAAATCGTGCTGCATCCTTTGGAACAACCAGTAATCAGAAGGAGCAATGTCCGGAGAATACGGCGGATGCGGTAAAACATCTCATTTGAGCGTAAAAAATAAATATTTTTTTACTTTAGCGACATGAGGCCGAGCGTTGTCATGAAGAAGAATAATTTTATCATGTCTTTGCTCGTATTCCAGCCGTTTTTCTCGCAATGCACGGCTCAAACGAATCAATTGTAGCCGATATCGATCGCCTGTAATGGAATCGCTAGGTTTCAGCAGCTCATAGTAAACAAGATCTTTTTGGTTCCACCAGATACAGAGCATGATCTTCGAACCATGAATGTTCGGCCGGTGTTAATGTTGAGGTCGATGGCAATGATTGACCGGGCTTAGCGTAGTATTTTTTCTTCTTGGGGTTGTCGTAGAATATCCACTTCTCATCTCCAATCACAATCCGATGCAAAAAACCTTTTCTCTGTTGTCTTTTAATCAGTTGTTCGCAAATCAATCGCCTTTCAATGTCTCTCGGTTTCAGTTCATAAGGCATCCAATTTCCTTGTTTTTGAATCATTCCCATGGCTCTCAATCGTACAGAAACGGCTTGTTGAGTTATTCCCAATGATTCTGCAAACTCCTCTTGCGTGACCTTTGACTCTGATCTTCTTCGAGTAATGTCTCTAATTCTTGTCTTCGAATTTTTTTGGCTGTCCAGAGCGAGACTTGTCTTCAACGCTGAAATATCCATCCTTGAAACGTCAAAACCATTCCCTACATGATTTATCAGTTGGAGCAGTGTCACCATAAACTTCGACAAGCATTCGATGGGCTTCAGCCGCATTTTTCTTCCAATTAAAGCAGAAAATAAAAACCTTCCGCAAATGCTGCTTGATTAACACAAAATTCGACATTTCAAACACAGTAAAAATCAAGATTTTTGTATGAAACTCAAAGCGATATAAATGAGTATGATTGAATATTATTAGCAGATGTTTTAACCTCTCTGAAACTGCCAAAATCAGCTGTCACTATGAACCATTCATAATAGCTGGAGCCATCTTTAGGGAAACAGACCGAACTAATTTGTACTCTCAATAGAATACACTTTATCCTGAAATTCTCGTCGACACAGCGAAATATAAGAGAACTGGTTGTTCGCTGTCGATAACGCTCGAGTGACAAAGTATATACTCTCTACTTTTTCATTATATATTAAGCCGATTGCTAAGATTCGGAACATGTTGGAGCGGATCAGGAACGGAATAGCCGCCGTTAGCAATTCGCAGCTTATAAATGGATTGTTGGTTCCGCTCGCAATTAATACAATAACAATACGAGCGGGAGAGACGTCGGCGGTAATTGGTTTCGGAAGTCTTCAACGAAATGGCTGTCACTCGTATACTTTATTTATTTTTGTTAATAATTTATGATAAAATTTTCATGTGTATGTGTGGCAACCCTGTTCCGCATCTTTAGTAGCTCTTTCCGTTTGTAAAAAGAAAAACTTACGTCTTTTTTAATTTCTTTTGTGTTGGCATTTTTATAAGTTTCAGAATAAAGGTGTTGTTAAATTATATCTCTCTAAATTAATTTAAGCGCCCACGAAATCATAATTCTAACAGATTATGGATTAGAAACGCAGTAAGTGTAAGAAATAGACATGTCAAAAATTCTTGAAATTATTTCAAAGAGACTGTTGCTAATTAAAGTAGTTAATAACACGTAAATTTTTAAATAATTGATAAGATGAATCAAGTTACAATACGTATTGATAATCAAAATCTTAAAGAGCTTGACAGCAAGATTATTGATGGAGAAAGAAGTCACTAAAAAGTACAAGTGCGTTAGCGAGTACTAGTAGTCGAAAAAACTTTAAGCACAATAAAGATGATAAAAAATTTTAAGAAAATAAAATGTTTTATATGTCTAAATGTTTTATATGAAGCATAATAGTTCAAGAAAATAGTTCAAACAATCCAAAAAAATTGAAAGCTCAAAAAAAACTGTATACATATAATATGAAGAATTGCACCTATTGTAAAAAGATTATCCATGTAAGTGAGAACCATTGATTTCGAAAATTAAAGGAAAAGGATAAAGAAAAAAGATAAAGAGACAGAAAACAAATCTAAAATTAATGCATTCACAGGATTATTTAACAAGCAGATTAATCAATTTCGGGAATTGGTATATGGATACTGAAGCAAGCGAACACATGTGCAACGAAGAAAATGTTCAAGACAATGAGTGAAAGACAAGTAATCAGAAGAATTAAAATAGATGAAACTCTACTAAATGTTAAAGGAATAAGAACTATTATTTTGTATACTTGGACTGAATCAGACTTCATAAAAATCATTTTCAGAGTTCTATACGTGTCATATCTAAAATTTAATTTATTCTTGGTTAGACATGCAATAAATAAAGGTTATTAGTTAATTATTACAAATAGTAAATATTGCGAGATTTTAGATAAAAATGATAAAGTTAGAGTTATTATAGTAGAACGATTTAATAAACTTTACAGAATGAATTTTAGAGGAGAAAATGAGATCAGGATCAAGGAACAACGATGTTAATTTGCTAAACAATTTGCGAAACAAGATTATTCTGATACATCAAGTTGCTATCTGATTGATAAAGTAGAAACTTTCGTCATGGCATCATCGATACCAGAACATGGATCAAGTAAAGAAAGTTTTAATAAAAAGTGATATAAAGTAGAAGATGACACAAGTAACATATGCGAAGAATGCGCATCTTATGCAGCAAGAAAGCAACACAAAAAGCCTTTTTACATAAGCAATTCAAGAGCGAGCTTTGGAATTGGTTCAAGCAGATGTCTGTGATTCTATGCAGAAGACTTCTTTAGGCGTTATGCAGAAGATCTTTTAGAGCTAAATATTTTCTGCTCATAATAGACGATTTCTCATAATATCGTATGTATATCTTATGAAATGCAAGTCAGAAGTGAAATCAAATTTTCAGAAGTTTATTAAGTTATCAGAACGTTAATATCCTATAAAGAAAGATTAGTTGCTAGGGGTTTCCTATAATAAACAAATGTAGATTTTTTTGAATGCTTATAGTTCTGTAGCAAAATTGCGTCTGTAAGAATATTTTTAGCAATGAATATAATATGCAAATTTTTCAGTTAGATGTATGTAGCGCATTTTTATGTGGAAAAATTCGAGAAAATGTATATGTTACTTTACCAAAAGATTTTAATCAGCCAAAAGGATCTGTTTATAAACTTGAAAAATCATTATATAGACTGAAAAGCTCAAAGAATTGGAATCGAAAGTTTAATAGATCGAAAATTTGATGCTGTCGTTAGAATTTGTTAGTTCGGAGTACGAATATGTCTTTATATTAAAACGACTAAAGAATATAAGATATATTCTGTAGATAACTTACTATTAGCCGGTACTAATGTTAAGGAGATTGAAAATACAAAGAATTATTAAAAAAAAAATTTTCAATAAAGAATTTAGGGAAAGTAAAAAGTAGTTTTTAGGTATGTCTATTGTACAGAGTGTCTTAAAAAGAGAAATTCCAATAAATCAATCAATATATTTGAAAAACATTTTAGAAAAATATGAAATGGAAGATTGTAATCAGCATCCATATTTATGGATATTAATTTTCGATATAATTTGTTAAAAAGGAATGTATCAGAGAATTCTGAAATTGAGCATAAGTTAAGAAAATTAATAGGATTTCTTATGTATGCAATGTATGTTCAAGATCTATCCCTCTCAATAAATATATTAAATTAGTATCAGATATGTATCAGTCAGGATTTGTGGAATGCTTAAAAAAGGTTCTGCGATATAAAAGGCATGGTGAATATAAGTCTAATGTTTAAGAAACGCGATAAAAGAGAAGAATATACAATATCTATGAATATGTTGATTCAGATTGGGCTGGTGACAAAGTGATCGTAAGTCGACTGTAGAATCTATATTCAAAATGTTTGGGTGTACAATTTCGTGGGCATTACGCAAACAGTCTGCAGTCGCCTTATTTTCAACTGAAGCCGAGTATGTAGCTGTTAATTTGGTTAGCAAAATATGCTGGTACGATATGTGTTTAATGATTTAAAACTTGAAAACAAGTACGTGTCAGTTAAACTTTATGAAGATAATCTATAAGATTTATAAGACCTAGAAAATCAGCTATAAAATGTAATAATCCTGAGTTTCATCAAAAATTAAAACACGTTGATATTCGAGTTCATTTGATCCGAAACAAAATAAAAGAGAATGTCATTATAGATTATATTAGCACACGAGCAAGTAGATGATATTTTCACCAAGCCGCTAGGTAAGCAATCATTTCAAAAATTTCACACGATTTTAGATATAGAATAAGTTATAAAATGAAAAAGATTGAAGGAAATTTGTCATCGAGGAGGAGTGTTGATAATCAATAGTATCAATTTCCGTGTGTGCATGCGTGCGCACGTGCATACGAGCGTGCGTATCACTTTTTCGATGGCATCTTTTGTAGCTCTACTTTTTGTTTGTAAAAAGAAAAGCTTATGTCGTTTTTATTTCTTTTGTGTTTTATTTTAGTAGTTTAGTTTCAGAATAAAGATGTTGCTAAATTATATCTCTGAATTAATTTAAGCACCCACGAAACCACAAGTCTAACAATTTTATGCATACTGCAGTCCGACGATAACATTATCCTTGCTAGTAATGATGTACTGTAGAGCGCATCGTTACAAAGATAACAATATGAGAAAAAGCACTATTTATAAAAAGCAGAATTTTAAGAGGAAGAAAGTAATGAAACAAAAAGAAAATTATAGTACTCTTAGTAGAGAGGAGATTTTTTAAAAGAACAAAACTTATTGAAGGAATACAAAAACTTAAGGTGACAGTGTTAAAATTTCTGTAATAACAAAAAAGAAGAAAAGGAGAAAAAAATATAAAAAATTAGAACAGAATCGGAGGTATGAAATACATAAATATGGAGAAAAAAAAGAGTCTCAAACTGGATCATAAAAGAGTGGAAAAAATATTTCATAGAATATTTCATATTCCAGGCAACAGAAAAGAAAGGTACTAGGAAAAAGAGAATAAGTAGATGTTGAGGAAGAGATCACGCTAACAGAAATGGAAAATGAAATATAAAAAAAGAAAAAAAACTGCAAAAGAAGATGGGATAAAAAATGAGACTAATTATACTGCACAGATGAAGCTAAACGCAGATTACTAGATTATCACCGAGATATGATACACATTAGAAAGAGCGCTGGCACTAATTTCGCGATCCAATAAAGAGCGTTTTAAATATATTTAACTATGACTGCGCATGTGCAATACCATTATAGTTGAAGTTAGAAAAAGATAAAGTCATTCAAACCATTTGAAATTTCTCTCTCCTAACAAAGTAGTATATTTCATTGGAAATTATATACAAAGTTTGGAGAGAAGAAGACTTCCCACAAAAAGTTGGAGAACAAGCGTGATGATACCCATAAGAAAGGAAATAAAAACATAACAGCAAAATATTGTGGTAACACGTTTTTCGATATACAAAATGATCTATGATAATAAAGGCTATGATAGGAAAAGTTTAGAAAGAAGACAGAAAAAAGATCCTGCTGGACACTCAAGCAAGATTTAGCAAAAATGCATGATAATATGTGTATAATGGACAATGTATATAATACATACCTACTAAACTACATCATCAAGAAACAAAAAAAAAGGAGAAAAAGTCGCATTTTTTAGATCTGAAAGAGGTATTCGACATTACAAATAGAGAGGAACTAATGGATAATAATGAAAAAGAAAAGAATAAACTAGCGCACTTGACAAGAAAACTATAAAAAATATACGGCGAAGAAACAGTTAATATAGTCTTAATAATGGATATTAAAGAAATTTTGGACAAATGCAGGAATAAAGGATGATTTTTGAGCCCAACAATATTTACAATGTACATAGTAGATATAAAGAGGGATTACAAAATGAACAAGTGGAAGATCTTAGTGGTAGGCAGGAAAAAAGTGTGAAATCTAGTGTGCGAACGATATCATATTACTGACAAAGAATGCAAACGACATGAGAGAAATGCTGTAAAGGTTCGCAAATTTCCTAGAAAAAAACAGAATTCATTCTTAGCATAGAAAAAAAGATAATAATGATTTTCAAAGAAAGGAGAGGCAGGAAGAAAAAAGAATAATGAACTATAAAACAGATTAGAAACAGAAGAAATAGATCATTTCAAATATTTAGGTTATCCATTACAAAGAAATAATGATCCGAATAAATACATTAAAAATTAAGAAAACTATTTTCTTATAAAATAGTGAGAAAATTTACTAAATTTACTAAATTTTTATAAATATTTTTTTGAACAGTTCTAACGAAATATTTAGTAAATATAAACACATTTATTATTTATACAATTAAAAAATACAGTATACAGCCACAACGGATATCTAGCGGATATTTAGCGAATGTCATTTATTATTTATATTTATATTTATTCATTTGATATAAGAATTATTAGTTTAATTTAACAATTATTTTTCTCATTTATCCAAATATTTCTTTATCGTAAGTAAATATTTCGCTATTCAAAAAAATATTTATTAAAATTGACTAAATTGTTTTTTCAGTGTATGGAGTATAAGATAAAGAACTAAATATTTCAAAAAAATATGGATATTCAATCACTTAGTAAAGAGTATCAATGTATGGAGTAAAGAAGTAGGCGTGAAAAAAATCTGAAGTGATACCAGGGTTAGATTTGGGATGGATTTTGTATTATTTTTATATCTGTTTCTTTATGTCGATGGATACTGGATTATATGAAGCTGTGTGCTGCGGCGTTGCCAAGTCTGTAACTATTGCGATCAGTGATAAAGATAAAGATAAATTTTGTGATAACGAAGCTTTAAATCCATACGATAAAATCCGATTTTTCATTTTTGTACACAATTGTTGATATTTTATCTGTCAAATCCAATATTATCAAAGTCCTAAGCTGAGTGTGTATTAAATCATGATTATCTACTTCGGAACAACTACCTCCCAAAGCGATATATTTAAAATAATCAATTTCAGAATACTATTACAAGAAAACTATATGCTCAATAACAATATTGCTCAAATTGTGAGACTATTTGTATACAGTATTTATCTATAGCATATAAATCGTTTTGTTATTAAGTGTACGAGATAGTGCAATACTTGAAGAAGAAAAATCACCCCTGTAAATTGCTGTGCGATTGCTCAAAGATGAAGAAATTAAGTTTTCCGCAGATAGATTTTTTGAACAAATGGCAAAAACTAATGAGTATTTCAGGCTTTAGAACTAGATTTGTTCGTCATTACGAGGACTACATTTTAGAGAATTTCAAAACTTTATGTTTAAATCTCAATGAACAGAGAGCGAGTGAAAAAAAGATCTTTTTCAAAAGTTTTTTATTTTTTTTCTACAGTTCTAATAGATCGATTTTAATGTTCCACGTCTCATTTTATATTTATTTCGAATACATACATTTTTTTATATCGATTTTTTTTGATACAATATCTTTCGTTTTATAAGTGAAAAACGTGCTTTTTGCAATTATTCGATTTTTTTTTCGCATATTTTCTTCATAAGTCTTGAGTCTCGAACTATGTATTTTTTTTTATTGCTTTTCGAGAAAAGAAATGCTGGTTTATAATTTTTTTCCGGCAAAATTCGACTTCTATTGAACTATTCTTGCTACTCGAGTTTAAAAGAGGAGGTATACTATACAACGTGCATGAAAAATCGTAAACAATTAAATATCTTGTAAATTGCGTTTTAACATGATTTATACTATTTGGATTTATACTATCTAGATTAAGGAGAGGGATACACTATTACTACAATTTATTAAAACTTACATGTTATTTAGAATGCCCCCCCTTATTGATGCCTAGGACCGCCGAGCAACCGAGATTGCCGAGAAAGGCATTTTCGGTCACTTGAAACAAGGACTAGTGAGAGGAGCTCGCTGTCTCGTTCACTCTCGACGCGCAGGAAAGCACACGGACATCGGCTCGTGCTCGATTATGTGCTACAAAGCATCACGATAAATAGCCGAATTTATAGGAAAAGTGATGTTTTGACAACGAAATTACGTTGCGTGCCATTTCGTTATTATTTGCTTAATTGTGAAAGAGTGACTTGTCTCTACTTATCAAAGTCGTAATTATCGATGAAAACTAAAGTTATCTTGGAATTTTATATGTAAAAGCGTATATATTTTACTCGTTTCAACAGCTGTCGAACCGTGTGTTTCTGCCCGAATATATGCTCGCTTTAAATGCTTTTTTATGCCCATTTACTGACTGTCAAGGGAGGAAAAGACAGTTCCAAAAAACTATTAACAGTGTGCTCATCACCTTGACGAAGTGAACGGCAAGGGTCACGAAATGTGGACATTAGCAAATGAATCACAGCGGTAATCCTTTGGTTCTGGAAAAACCATCATATTGCATGCACAACCAGTGTTCTAATATTTTTAAATAATGAGAAACTTTCATTAAAAGCGTTCATAATTGTCCATAAATTCCATTTATGTATTTATTTACAAAGTAAAATCAAACAAACTTACATAATAGCACTTCATATCACACGTTCTCTAAGTTTTAAGCTCAAATTATAATTATTTTGGATTTTTTTGATAATTATTCACTTTAGGGGAGACAGCTTCAATGATTTTGATCTTGACACATGTTATCACTGAGTGATCTCCAACAGATTTTAGCTGTCACGTTATTTATTAAAAAGTTATTAACAGTTAGTAATTATATTCATTACATGAAAAATCAGATAATTCTAAGCAGGGAGAGATATGAAATGGACCAATTAAGAGAATATGATATATTTTCCACGCGAAATAAGTTCCATTCCACCCTCCTCCTTTCCTCTCTCTCTGCCAAAGGGCGTTTGACTTTCCACACGAGGCAAGATCTATCTGAAAATAAAAAATTGTATGCTTATTGGCATGATGGCTTATTGGAAGGAAGTGGAACTCGCTTCGCGTGGAAAGTCGAAGGCCCCTTAGTAGAGGGGCAGGTAGGCTGAAAGTCGCTTCATGTGGAAATTCGAATTGCCCCTTGGCAGAAGGGGAGATGAGATGAAACTCTCTTCGTGTAGAAAGCCATTACGTAAGCAAGGAAAGCTATAGAAAGAGGAATATAGTTTTCAATATTATGTATAGCAGAAATAAGGCATTATTTTTTAAAACATTTTTTTATTCATAACTTTTTATCATGAGACACGGTGTGTCTCGGTGCTAAGCCAAGCGTAACGACATTAATAAATAATGAGCGATGACTAAAAGCTATTGCATATCATTCAGGGTTATAATCTTAACAACTATGTCAAGGTCAAAAGATCAGAGCTTTTTTAAAATGAATAATTACCTAAAAAAATTCTGTTAGCAAAAGTAAATATGTAAAATCTGTTTAAAAAACAATAACAAGAATTTTTAGACCGCATGTGTGAAAAAACACGATCAATACTAGAAATTTAAAATGCCTATTACGGTCGAAGCTAGATCTTCATTGCTTTAAATAATTCAATCTTGAATTACTAGTATATATTATATATGTATTTGCATATACATATTGTAGTCTTTTCGAACTGCGCGCCAGATTGTTTTTCCGGATTATAAACGTAAAAATTAAAACTACTCTAGTAATCACAATTAAATTAACAAGCAATTTTAATAATTTGATGCTATCATCAAGCATCATATTATAAAGATGTTAATATAATGTTAATATATTTAATATAATGTTAATATATATATATATATATATATATACACCAGGTGTATAAGCTTAAATCCGCTGTTTGCTCATAGGTGGCATTAGTGAGCGTACAAAGTTACCCTGGGCACAACACAATTTTTTTTATGTGTTTGACATCTGTCAACATTAATCAGTGCATATCATCAGCAATTTCATACAACAACATACATTTTTTCTTTTGTAATTATGTCTAGTTTTTTGCTAAAAAAAAAGCATATGCGGGAAGTTTTGCTTTTCTGTTTCAATTTGAAGAAATCGGCTGCCGAATCGCATCGAACGCTTGTGGAGGCGACAATGCTTTATCGGAAACAACGTACAGAGATTGACCTGAGTAACAAGAAGCATGAAAATCGGCCCAGGAAGGTTGAGGACTGTCAATTGCAAGCTCTTTTGGATAAGGATATCTAATCGCAAAAAATGCTTGCCGAGCAATTGGGTGTTTCTCAAGCAGCTATTTCCATGCGGCTACATGCCATGGGGAAGGTTCAAAATCGGAAAATAGGTGCCGCATGAATTGAACGATAGGCAGATGGAGCGACGCCAAAACACATGCCAAATTCTGCTTGCCAGACAAAAAAGAAAGTCGTTCCTGTATCGGATTGTGACAGGCGATAAAAAGTAGATCTATTTTCAGAATCCTAAACGCAAGAAATCTTGGGTTGATCCCGCCCAACCATCAACATCTTCCTCAAGACCAAATCACTTCGGACAGAAGACGATGCTGTGCATTTGGTGGGATCAGAAGAGTGTGATCTATTACGAGCTGTTAAAACCTGATAAAATTGTTAATGCTCATCGCTACCACCAACAACTGATCAAATTGCACAGTGCTCTGCGTGAAAAAAGGCCGCATTATCGGAAAAGACATGACAAGCTGATTTTCCTCCACGACACCGCACTATCGCATACGTCAACAATGTCCAAAACTACTTGGAGAGTAATACTCAACTGGGAAATGCTACCCCATCCCGCTTACTCACCAGATCTGGCACCTTCTGATTATCACCTGTTTTCGTCGATGGGCCACGCGCTCGCTGAGCGGCACTTCGATTCTTACGAAGACGTCCGAAAATGGCTTGATGAGTGGTTTGCCTCGAAAGATGAGGAATTTTTT
>Ga0157363_1000845_pt1 | contig 24386 bp, 15 predicted proteins | sample AttsexASBM1_FD_111477 | JGI IMG/M metagenome (GOLD analysis project Ga0157363, IMG submission 111477) | Fungus gardens microbial communities from leaf cutter ant in Ribeirão Preto, State of São Paulo, Brazil - Atta sexdens ASBM1 | ecosystem: Host-associated > Fungi > Mycelium > Unclassified ... | reverse complement strand
GTATAATTTAATTCCTCTATTTATCTTTTCTACTTGGACATAAATGGAAAAATGGATTCATAAGAAATAGCTACTGAATTTAATATAATTTTCTATATTCATTATAAACTAGGTTTTTAACAAAAATAAGTCATTTTAATTAAGAAAAAGATCCTTTGCAACGAGCTGTTGTTCAAAATATATAAGTTTTAAAAAGAGATTATGGATTATTAAAAAAAATTGAAGTCAATAGGATAAACTTTAACCCCATTTTCAGAATATTATATAGTAATAAAAAAAATACACAAATCAGCCAAAATTATTAATTTAACAAAATCATTGTCAAGTGTAATTCCATAAATAAGCAAAATCTAAAAGTCTCTATAACTATACTTATCTCTTTTTAACATTTTCTTAAGAAAATTTCTTTGTCGGCTAATCCCTTTTTCAATTTTTCGAACATAATCTCTTTAAACTTCGTCATCTTAATATAAGCATCTCTTGAGATGACATAAGAACGAATTGAAAGAGTAGAGGATAAAATTATCGGGCTTTGAAATGATTTTGCCTTTAGGCAGTTCGCGGAGTTAGCGGTGATTAAATAACGGTAGATCGATGGCCGCGTAAAATCAACAGATCCAATTGCATCCATCGTAATGGCAGTTAAGATCTGCAAATCGCTCGAAGTAAAGTCATCAAGTACGGTAAATCTCACCGGATATATATATATATATATATATATATATATATATCCCCGGACAAGCCACCGCAGTATCGTATTCCAAACGAAGCTTGCTTCCCTGCGTAAATTAATCTCACCGTATAATTAATTATTCAGTTATCACGCCACTATCCCGAGGGAGAATAGGCCGAAGCTGTCCGAGTTCATCGTTCACTTGACTGCCGACGTGTATAACGCTGTTACACTGCAACTGCGTGCGTCCGTTCGCGAACGAGGATATTGGACCAATACGTTTACTCATGTCGAGCTTGAAGATGTTTGACATATTGGCCATGCCGACTATTTATGGCCTTCAATTTTGCCTTGAGAGATTTCAATTTCATGACGACAACCGAGCAACATAAATTTATATAGATTGTTTAATTGCTTTAGAAAAAAGAGATGTGTAAAAAATAGATGTGGGAAGTTGAACATGGGATATAAATCAATAATTTAAAAAAAATAAAGAATTAGCTAACATATTAAATAATTTTTAGCGATAAAGCTATATAATACCTTATTTTTTATTAAATTTTAAAATTTAAAACTTTTATTTCGCACTCTTTGATTTGAAATAGAAGATATTAGGTGTAGTAAAAAGAAATCCATTATTTTTCCATTCAATTTCATGCAAAAATAATGGATTTCTTTTTACTACGCCTAATATAAAGGAAATATGATAAACCTTGATTATATTTTATTTTTAATTTAGTATTATAGTATTCTATATATGTTTTATAAATGTATATTATGATATAATAATATTGTAGTTTCTCTTTTAATGAACATTTCATTTCAAATATCGTATAGCAACGTATGTATTGTATGCTTTTACAAATTTAATAACGCTTTCACGTTTTTAAACTATTTAAAAAATATTCTTTTTAAATTCAAATTTTGGTAAAAATACAGCGTAAATATATAATGGATTATACAATTTCCCAATGAAATTGCAAACTTCCATTGAGACAGAAAACAGGTTTTAACTTGTCATATCTCGAGAGCGGGAGATTAAAGGATACAAACGAATACAGAAATCCCTTTTTTAATATTAGAAAAATGCTTTAGTAAAATATAGTTTAAAGGGCATATCACCCTTGTAGGGATTTGTGGATTTATAAAGATTTATTTGTCCCGTTATTTTGCTCCTTTCATCTACACACACTGCATTGCGCTTATTATTAAAAAAATATTCTTGCCTCAAATATAAAAATCTATATCTTGCTTATAGCATTTATTTCACAATTTATTTAGAATAAGTAAAACATAACATATTTTTAGAATTAAAAATGAAAATTAATATTTAGAAATTTCAAATATTTTTGATTTTTTGCTGTTCTATTATTTCTTGATTTATTATATCAAAAATATGCGGTAGAAAAGATAAGGAATTATATTCTCTTATTCATTCCAACATATTCCTTCACTCAGGATTCTTTAGATTCCTCATGCTCAATCTTTCAATTTTTACATTTGCCGATCTCTTTCTAGGCTTCCTCTCTCTCTTTAATATTTTAAGATATTTCAATCATCGACTTTTACCCCAAACGACAATTTAATTTCAAATGTTCTCATTCTATAGATCATCTTGCAAATCGAATAGGAACTACATAACGTCAGAAATATCTTTCGGTTCTCTTTCTCTCTTTCTCTTTCCTATTTACTTCTACCCTTTCTCAGATCTTCCCAGTCTTTGGCTTTGCTATTTTCTTGTATTTTGTGATATTTTCCTTATCCTCTATCGCAGACTGTTCAGACTCAGATCCCTTCGTCTACAATCCTAAAAGGAGTTATCCTGTGTTGCAGGATATCTCCCGAGGTCGTAACAATTCGAGCGCCAATAGGAGATAGAGGCGGCCTTAGTGCGAACGTTATCACTCGCATCCCGCATATGCACATATGAAGCGTACACGCGCCCCATACAAGGCACAGAGTACAGTACATTTCCATTTTATCTCGACCCTGAGGCTGCCTGCACCTGCTAGAACGGCTTTTGTTTCTTGCTACCGACACTACGTACAACTAAAATAGCCTTGCGTTCTCTCATTTCATCCTGTCTCCTCTCTTATTTCGCATCTCTTTGCAGGATATTACATCCTTATGTTTTTAAGTTTAAACATTTTACCGACAGACAATCACGTTCCCATAAATAGAGCAAGTATTATTATAAATAGGAAGTAATAATAAGGAAATTAATTACAAGAATTCTGTACAAAATATTTTTTAGAAAATGCTTTATTACTTCTGTATTGTTACTTTCGTTCTATGATATTGTTAGTAGATATACTTAGTTGGAAAATGTGTTTATTTTAATTTCACAATTGTCCCAAACGATCCGCCCAAATTTTGTATCAATTTAACCCAAAATAGAGGAAAGGAGGCGATTACGGAGTAAGAGTGAGAGAATTGTGGAATATCACGATATCTAGTTTGCACTGCATTCTGAGGGCGACCGTCAAAATTACTTCTTCATAGTTTGCTAGATGTTTTAATATTGCCACTGGTCATTAGTGTTTACTACTGTTATCATAAAAGTGCATTTCAGTTTTTTGCAGGTAGCCGACAGTTTCGCAAATGTGTATCTCTGTATAATTTTGAGAAGTAGATATTAATTTTCTAACTTTAGCTTGAAAGTCTTGAAAGTAATATTTTCAAATGATATAATTACATTACATTCGATAACGAAATGTATACATGTATCTGACGTATAAAGCATATTACATATACATATACATTTATATATTAGTAGTAGTGTTCCATATTTTCTCCTATTTGTTAACCGCAATTTTTTTCCCTCTTCAATTTTTTTTTTATATAATGTTCGTTTTATTTACCCAGAAAATTTCTGTTTATAGCATAATTAGTATCACTCTATGCTAACAAACTTGTAGCAAAAATGTATACGTCATATATTTTATAATAAAACAAAATGTATTACATTACTTCCCTTTCTTTGAATATACTAGGAAGTAATACAAATATTATGTCAGAAATTAACACAAAACATGTAACACTGGCACAGAATTAAAAATGAATTGTGAAAGAATATTCCTTCAGTAAAGTTACCATTTACGTTAAATTAATACATTCATTTATCTTAGAGATTTATATATTATAATACGTTATGTTTTCATTTTTACGCATATATAAATTGTATTATTTTAATATTGAGAAATAAATATTAATTTAACACAAAATGTTCAAATAATACAATTACATCAGAATACAATTTCAATCAACTCGGACATGTTAAAATTTCAACACAAAAATTTTAACAAGTATTGGTTTTAACACAAATATAAACTGTTTTTTACTGTGTGTATATATATATATATATATACATATATGTAATAACTTGTTTTTGTTATATCAGATATTCGATATTTGATTCAGTTGATCAGTGTTCACAACTGCACAGTGATTGTCCGCTTTGTCACGTTTACCTGCAATTTATTCGGTGCTCACTGTGGAATAACAAATAGATTTCTCGTTCTAGCCCAACTTTTTCTCTTACCGGAATTTCTGTTTTGCGAAATAACGACAGCGGTTGCCGCGTACCGCAAGTACGCTACTTTCCAACGACATTTAAGGCAGCAAGAAACCAACCACCCGCTATATCCTTCTAGGAAGAGACGCATTAGTGTCTACTGCACTTTTTCCTACCCCGAAACGATCCTGCTCCCAACGGAATGGGACTTGTTTTGGCACTTGGCCGCAGATAAACGTTTCGGTTTCATACGCGCACATTCCATCTTCCGGAGGATCCGGATTATTTCCGTTAATTTTTGTTCAAATTAATCATTTTGCACATCTTTACGAAACTTAATTGTTTTCATAAATAACAAAGTAAGAATAATTGATAATATTACAGTGATACGTAATTTTTAGATATAATATTGTAGAATAAATTGTGCCAGTACAATAATCAAAGTATCAAATTAGAAAACAACAAATATTGGATAACATTATAAGATAAGAACAATCGATTGGGAAAGTTGAAGTGGTTATCTAAGTAAATATCCCGCATTATTTGAAAACTATAAACTTGCCAGGTTAACCCTCTCTCTTTTTTGTCGGGCGTTCTCTGCACGCGCCCTTTAAATGCACCCTCTTCGGCCAGGGATAAGTAGTGGTCGACTCGCAAATTAACAAATCGACCGACGTACCGACCACGGCTTTAAACCGTAACGGCGGAGAGTGCTTTTATAGCTTCGAGGGGGGGAAGGCGGGAGAGGTGACGTGCATGGAGGGTGAATTCGGGGTGAGAAAGAGAGAGCTATGACACAATAAAAAAAAAAAGAGTACCGCGGCGGTATCTACGAAATACACCAGCGTCCAGTAATCCCGCAATCTTTCCCCAACACCGCAACCGCGAATTCCCTACTCTTTTTGCACCCCCATCTCCTCTCCATGGGAATTACGAAGCCAGGTCCACCACCTCTCCAATCTGCCAACTACGAAAGCCGCCGGAGCGGTAAAATAAACAGAATCCCCTTTCAGTCCACGTTTCACCTCTTTTCCTTACTATCATGTTCTGCGGAATTATAAAATAAATTACGGAGTTGATCTTGAAACTTCGCGAAACGAGAAATTTACTGCGAGCATGTCAAACTGTGTTTCGCAAACGAATGGTTATAAAGTACCTTGATGCAACTCTCCGAGAGTAGTAACAAGGTGAGTGTGTGCATATATATATATATATGTATCTATGATGTATCGTCAATTACCAAAGGTACTTTAAAAAGTTAAAAGTTTTTCTAATTGAAAAATTTTCCAATTAATAAATAAAATAATATTAAAATATATTCCCTAATTAGGAAACTTTTCTTATCTCAAAAGTTTGAGAAGAGAAACATATATCATCACTTATTGAATAAATAAATTAAATTATGAATGCAAGCAGGAATTATTAATAAAAACTTGATATCATTAACCTGCATTAAATCTGTAACGAAGATTTTAATAATTTAAAACAGGAAACGCTCTTTCACCTTTGAACTGAGATGAAAATTGACAAATTCACGTTACCTGGAAACAATATTATAAATCGATATTAATTAACATCACCCATGGCTTATTTACAATAATAATAGGGCAGCTTATTTGCAATAATAATAGAGGTGCATTTGCATTAGTAATAGGGTGCGGATACTGACCTTACGGAAATATCGGTAGCACTATAGAACGCTTCATATTTTATGAAGCATGTGGTACATGTATACGATATCTCGAAATTCGAAAACAGCAGCAAAATTTTATATTCAATCCAGAATTGTATTTAACGCAAAATAATTAAAATAATGAAAATAATTAGATTTTTTTCAATAAACAAGATGAAATAACAAGTTTTCAAATGCTGTTGGTTAAAACTAATAATAAAAAAACTAAAGAATTGAATGCAACTGTTTACATTTGTTAAAATTAAAAAAAATAATTAAAAAATAATTTTTCTATTTTAATGTTTATTTAAAACTCATTCTTTCAAGTTTCTAAGCAAATGAATAACAAGAAGAATTGTTATCAAATTCTTTCATTAAATTAATATTTCTGTTGTATTTATTATATTCTTATATTAATGTTTATATTGCAAATTCATATTTTCAAACCATTATTTCATATTGCTGTTTCTTCGTAAAAAAAAAAAACATTCGAAACGACAAGTTGATTTGTTTATTTTATTTTGATCGAAAATAAAATTCAAGAGCTTTTTCGAGTTTTCATCGTCTCTCGAGCGTCCTCTGCCAACTTAATCCGGCAAATGTCCCAAAATTTGAATTGCTGAAATCTATAATTGTCTGCAACTCTTGTCGACTGTCTGAATTTTCATGAAATCGCGAAACAAGTCGTAGCAAGTCGGTGATCGACGATTACGATCGTGAAAAAATTTCGGAAAACATTTTTCGCGAGACTCGGGAAAAATATTTTCCCGAATAAATATTTACGATACAGCGGCTCTCATAACAAGTGCGAATCGACTCGACATATATGCGTCAGCTTGTTCATGCGTTTCTCTTTCCGTGTATGTTTTTTGTCAGCAAAATGGACCACGAGCTTATCGCAACAATGTCCATTCGACGCTCGATAATGCGTTGGTACAGCAACAGCAGTACAAAAATAAACCTTGCGACACATTCTATGATACTATTTTGCCTTTCATACTTTTCATTTAATTCAAGATGTCAAATATTTCGATTTTTCATTCATTCAAACGCATACATCAGACAGTCTGTAAAAACGTTGTTGTTTTTAAAAGTTATGCATATTAATACTTTTTGGATTCGTCATTTTAAAATGCAAGATAATTAAATCGTTTATTATGCAATGATTAAAATCTTGATGCGAATTGAAGTTTTGAAGCAGCATTTGTTAATAAACAATTAGCTTTGTTACCAAAACGTTTGCATAATTACAATTATGTAACAATTATGTCACGATTTCGAAAACATAGCTCGTATGTATATTCACCCCTTCTATTCATTTTATTAAATTTCGAGATGGAAAATTCATTGCATTTTGATTCCATCAAAATAAATTCTACATGTTTTGCAAAAGCAGCGATTGCAAGACATGCAGAAATTTTTTTATAAAATTTCAATAATAAATAAACAAGTTTGTTACGACAATCCAATAAACATGGTTCTTGCCTTAAAGTTATTGTGATATGCAAATGCAACATCCAGCCTGGCGGCAAACGATAATATGGAATGTCGGGTGAGAGCTCGGGTAAAAATTATTATTTCCTGATTACAGCCGAGTCCGAATTTTTAATTAAAGGCCCGATGGCGAGACGATTCATTATGCAAAATGAAATATGCATTGTATATACTGACTGCCGCACGAATTTATCGCAAGTCGGCGACGAACGCCGAGGCGCAAGACATTGCAAATTACATTTTGCACAGTGCACTCCCGTACCTCGTTATCATTGTTCGCGAATTTTATTGCGGCAACTTTACTGTAACGCGGTAATATCTTATAACTGAAATATTTATACCTCAAGATAATTAATTGGTAACTCGTGGCGATCGTTATCTATAGAAAGTGATAAAAAAGTTTGACCGCAAATTTTTTATGATATATTATTAAATTTTCTTCTTCTTCTTTTTTTTTATTATCGATTTCTCACTATTATATTTGTATAACATTTTTTTTTCTCCCTGCCTACAATATACGTGCTTCAGTCTGTAAAAGTGACGTGAAAGAAGTTTGCGATCGGGTAGAATTCGTGAGAAAAGTGAAAGTGATTTGGAGCTGGGTAAGGACTTTATGAGAGCGAGTGAAAGTGTTTCGGACTCAGGTAGGAACCGTAGGGTTGGTTACGAGTTGGTGTTGAATCGTGAGGGGCTTATGACCCAATTAAAGCTCTCTCTCCGTCTCTCCACCTCTGTTCAAAATAACCTCCACGTTACAACACTGCCAGCGCATCTCCGATTGTCTAATTCTACTTGTTCTACTTATTCCATCTCATTTTTACCCCATCATTCTACTATTAAATGTTACATGTGTGTAATTTCCTTACTGTTTCCATACTTTTTTTTTTAGATTTTTAAGGTTGCAACACAGAAAAAATCCATTTACGGCCTTTATTCCGTCAAAATAACGTATTTCTGCCATTAGACGTCAATTTAGGTAATGGAACGTTCTACACTGTCCTCGTGAGCTTTTATTAAACGTCAACGAATGACATCGTTATCCTATTTATGGAGTACTGCAATTTCATGTAGCAATAGGAAAGTCCATTTCTAGAGGTTTTCTCTCACCAGGTATCACATATAGATTACAATTTGAACAACAGAGAATCATGTACTCTGCCGGTGTGTTTTTGCCGAACGTCAACGGGCGACACCATTAATTGGCCGTGGCCAATGTCTCTGTCACTAACGATGATTAGCTATACAGGGCGGTGTAATACGACCAGATAGCACGGGGGCACGAACATTAGTACACGTTACCGTGCAATGGGACTCGGAACCACTACAAGCTGTTGCCGAATTACACCAACGGCAATCCCGCTGACCATCAGACCGTGCGAGCGAACGCAGTTAGACAAATTATGTTGGTACGTGCTCGTGTTGTCGCGCTCTGTCCCCCTTTTGCGTCCTTCCTCGCGCCGATCCCTACCGCGACCTGGCTTAATGCGGATTTCACGCAAAATTTAATCCCTCTCCATCCCGAACAAAGCTCATGTCGAATACGTTTGAGCACTGCTGATCCAGAAGTGTTTTTCATACCTATTGATCTTATAATAAGTATTATATATTTAAAGCCTAGTTTCACAACTCATGATTAACTCTTAACCGAGGTTCAACTTATTCATTTTAGAATTGGAAAAAGATGAGAAACAAGAGAGAACTCGATTATGAGGTTAATCATCAATTGTGGAACTGAGTCTTAGAGAGCAAATTGGAGCTTGATAGTTCGATTAACCTTAGAATGCTATTGATATTGAATGATACAAAATATCGATATTACATTGTATACACAAGAACATAAGCTAATCTTAATTAATGTTGCACAAAATTTTCATACATTTCACACTTTTATTAATAAAATATTCATAATTTAAATCTTTCTCTCTAAATACAAGTAACTTAATTATTATGAGAGATCGGGAATAGTTGATACATAAGGCAGGGTTGTTACTCTTAAAATTGCTGCAAAACGATAAACGGTATTATTACATAAAAAAATATAGTATTTCCGTAAAAACATTACGGTCATGCTGCAAGTTATTTCAAACTGAATATAGCTGAATATATTTTCAAAAATAAAAAATATTTTCAGTTTTTCATAGCCAAAAGTAAAAAAAATTCAATGATATATTAAACGTTATATTTATCAATCTGCTCACCATATCATAATTTCAACTATTTCTATAGTATTCTTATTTTTGTATTTTATAAATAACATCTTACAATTATCCATATTAACGTCTTAATATATACATATTTTTTGTTTAAGTAATAATTGAAATACGTAAATATGACACCTAATCTCAACGTAGCCAATTGTAAGCGTAATAGCGGCAACCAAATGGAAATCTTACATAAATTTATATTTTTATTTCTGTAATGTATATAAAAAAAAGAAAAATTGTTTAGGTATATTATAAATATACATATACTTTTTTTTATTTCATTTAATTAAATGTGTAATATTTTGAAATTTGGATATGTAACGAGTGACCTAATAACTGTAGCATCCAACTCCTCACATGTGGAGTTAGTTGTTACAAGATGCACGATCTTATATATTTTATTAATACTAGAAAGTTAATCATATTATTAAATTATAAAAATAATTTTAGTGTAGCGTAAGTTATTGCGTGTGGTTATTGCAAAATGACTTATGTTCTATTTGTTAGTTACGAGCAAAAAATTTCTAAAAAAAAAACTAGATCAACTCTTATCCCCGGTCTCTCTTATATTAAAAGGAAAGAAAGTGTAAGCACACGATGAAATTCAATCTTAAAATAATATGAAATATGTAGTTCAATTATGTGTAGTCTCTCTTTAACACTTAAATAAAATATATAATAACACAAAACTGCTTAAAAATTGAAATGATCACATAATTTAGCGCTTAATTACTTTGTTCACTCGATACATAAAACTTTACTTTATGTTTCGATAGCATTCTATAGGACTTGTTGACTAATAGTTTTAGCTCTTTCAAAAATTGGAATTTCTTGCTTCATGATTTGAATAAATTTCCAGGATTCCTATTTGCGAATCGAAAATAATTTGTATCCTGCTAGATCTCTTTTTAATTTTGCTCTGATCCTTGAATGCTGGAATACTTATACTTTCCGGTAAACAAGAATCAGAAATACATGATTTCTGGAAATGCAAACAATCTCGCAAGTTTGAATGTTTCTCAAAGTTGAACTGTTTGTTCGAAGCTACAAATCGCGAATATCCGGCAGTTATCGCTTTAAAGTTCCTTAAGTTTATGACTCGGCATAAAATCGTAACACGGAGTTATCTGTATAGCGTACCGAGCGCGCTTTTATGAAGGAATAACTGCCCGTGCCTCAGCGAATCAATACGTCGCAACCGCCCGGTAGATAAAGATGGTAAATGATGGCAGAAATAAATAACGTCTCTGGAAAGATAAACCATAGTCGCGGAAACCTAGAGAATTTATTTATTCCCTAACTCCCATAAATCTTCAGGTCTTTGCACATGTTATTTCTACGCTGATGAATTTCTAATTTCGTAAGGAAGAGGTTTTTTTAATTTTCAATTTATAATTAATTTCTGTTCCTATCCGAGCTCTGGAAATCAACTCAATCCTTTTTCGATTGTCTCATCATCCCCGGAAATCTCTGCAATTAATTAAATAATTTCCGTAATTTCCAATAAGCTTCGGAGTTGTTCAGCATTTTCTCACGTACCGCAGTTTACAATTCTCTAATGAATTTCCCAATCTTGAATTTATATCTTAAGATTTTTCTATACGTTACCTACAAATACTTGCTCCTTATGTCTTAAAATATTTTAAGCAAGTATCTCGGGATTCTGTGGGAACCACAAGTCGACCGACTCGCGAAGTAACCCGACGGATTATTTCGATCTCAGTGGCTGATACTGGTAGCTATACTCGTGATTGTAGCTTGGTGGTTTTATTGGGGGAAGCAGGCACAAATCGCCGTAGGGGCTTGGCAAGCCCTTTCTTCCTTCCTTCGGCTTCCTCTTCCTTTCTTACCATTTCGCTACCTCGTTGCCAACCCCCCCCCCCTCCCCTCTATCTCTTCTCAACGGTTTTATCGTCCCGTGCCACTTCCAGCGAAAGAGGATTGAGATTATCTGGAACCGGCGCAGCATAGTCACGTACGACGCTCTTCTATCTGTTAATTATCTTTTAATTATCTTGTTTATCTTGGCGGCGACAACGCCCTTACTTTCCACCGAGCAGGGTCAGCGAGGTTTTCCCCTTAAAATTACCCAGCAATACCCACGACAAAAATGAATATGCATCGATTTATGTACGATGTTTGTGACCTGCCATGTAAACGTCGCCCAGAATGTTAACCGATCGATGAGATATAAGCTAGCTTCAAAACACATACTCAAACATGAAAAATGTATGTATACGTACATCTACTACGGACAAAAATAAAAATGGGAGAACAATAATCAAATGTGAAAGGCTCTGAGAACAAATCAATAAAAAGAAACATATAAAATTATTTGCTCACTTCAAAAGTGACATAAAAAAAATTAAATTTTTCAGAATAGGGAAAAACTGTTCTTCAGCTTAACAGAATATTATTGACTAGTCAAATGTATCGACAAAAAGAGAATATATATGTATATATATATATATATATACTCTTAGAAAAATAATCAAATGTCATTTTCGTTTCACGATCCTTAAAAAAATCACTCTTTTTGACTGGCAGTTTATAAAAATATTTTTAAAACAAAATTATAACAAATTCGGAACAACACTTATCAAAGTGACATAATTCCAAATATTACCAACAGTTTATGTTTACTTTGATCAGTTAAAATGATTTTAAATTTGAAATAAAACAATTTCTTCTTCAACTCGATTAAAACTGTCTCAACTCTAAATTCTCTTTCTTTAAAACTCTCTTTTTTATTTACAAAAACAACATAAATCAAAGATATTATCTGTTTAAGAACCTTAAGAAAAACACAAGTTTTATTTGACGGATGGAATGTGAAGTTAAAGATATTTTCAAAACGATAACAAAATTTCGAAAAAATTACAGATTATTCTAAAAAATAATACAAATTTAGTGACGGTTTACTATCTGGATCATAAATTATATTTTAATAAATAGTAATATTTTTTACATCTGTGCTAATAATAAAAATATATGCAAATGTATTATGAAATAAATGAATAAAAATCTCAATTTTTAGTACATTATGTATTCAAAATTATTTATGTTACAGTTACATTGCGATACATGAACTAGTTATATCATTGTAAATCCTTGTAACTAATCAGCGAATTGCAAACTTTACATAAATAATTTTGAATATTTGAAGTACTACAAAAGAAAAATGTAAATTTTTTTATCATTAAGAAAATTTTTATTTTTAACAGTAAAAATAATAACAAACAAAATAAATTACAAAAATGTGTTATTAAACAAAAATATAATCTTATTCACACAATTTCCACATGTATATAGTTTATTAGAAGTGTAAATTATTAAACATACTTCCAAATTTAATTTTCTTTGCAGAGATTGTACGTCTAATACGTCCTTAAATTAATTTGATGAGTAATCTCATTACCTCACTAAAAATCATAATTTAAAAAATCACATTTTTTTGTACTATCACTTTTAAAATATAGAGTGATATATATATAATAAAAATTTGATTAACATTATAATCAATATTTCCAAGTACAGGTTTTCATGTTTTCAGATTTAAGATTTTCAGAAAGCTAGAAAATTCTCAATTCTCCATTATTGGATTATTCTTCGGATTCGTTTGAGCTTTGATTGATACAACTCTCCCTCAGTCGTAACATTTAATCGAAAAACCTGAGTAGACTTTTGAAAAACCCACGAGTGCATCGCGAATGCATAGTGAGTTACGTCTTCATTTGATAGAATGTATCGTGCACAAAGAGATTCCGCACAAAGCCCAGGCTGTCCCACGTTCGGTAGTGCTCGATCGAGAACGGTGCTTTTCTTCGCGGTAGCCTTGCCAAGCCAACGTGCGGATGGAGATTGGACCCTTTGAAATCGGGTACGTAGGACACCGGCCACGCCGAAATTTGAGTCTCGCTGTATAAAACAAGTTCACATACCTCAATCCGAAAAGCGTCGGATTTCGCTTAAATCCCAGTGCAAATTGAGATTATGTAATTGCTTTCGTTACAGAATCAGAAAGAAGATCAAAGAATTAATTCCATTGCGTTGGCCTGTGAGAGCTTAATTAAATACAAACAATAATAAATTAAACAACTTATTATCACAAAATGATATTACTTTTTCAGCTTGAGTTTATGATTGTTTATGATTCCAAGTCCGATAATAATTGCCGCACAGTTTAAATAATTGGAAAAGACGTACAATTTAAAATTAACGTCTAAATATTATTAAGCACCAAGATTTAATTTCGATCGTAATCGCTCTTTTTTACTTATTTGATTCATTAATTAAATATAAATCCTACATTGGAATGAAAAACGGAAAAGTGTGTTTTGATAATAATAAAAATATTCGTTAAAAAAGCGCGATACTCAGCAGTCCTAGACATTGAAAAGTCTACATTGAAAGTTTCAACATCGTTGGAATCAACAGATTTGAATATTATTCAGAAGGGTGTAGACGTCAATAAGAACAAAAAAATTCAAACATTTTGACCTAATTCGAGAAAATTTCGAAGCGAGAGCAAAGGCTCCAAAAAAATCCTGAAAGCTTCCACTTTACTGTACTCTTTCGTCCCGAAAAATATGACTATTTTCATACTGTCATTATTATCAATCGAACGATACCTTGGACAGGATCCAAGAGACGTGGAGTTCTGATACACGAAGATGATGTGTTCGGCGGGAAACAATGTGGATGGAGGAGCGTAGTTCGAACATCGTCAACATATAACGATGTTATCGCTGCGTCAGACAGTTACGCGGGATTTACGCGGGGTAAACAGGAGATGCGGCCATGTAAGTGAAATATATCCCGACAACGCTGCGGTAGGCATCGCCGATACGTTCATCACTGGAGCGCTAACATGCATTTTCGTTTGCTGCATTACGCGCAGCTAAATCGATTATGAACTATGAAGTACACACCTTACACATATTCAACGCCATTAATCCAAGAACATCCAGGATGTTACATCCTCCGAAAAAAATTCCTTATCTTTGCTACCGATAAAAGTTTTTTACTAGTTGTGAACTGCTGTAACTTCACGTTTACCACAATTATGATTATTACTGCTATAATGTTAATAATAGTTAACAATATGTATGATTTTATCAATAAATATACATATATAGTTGGTAAAAATGACTACAATTATAATTACTATTACTACAAAAATCATAATTTTGGGCGTTATCATTTTGTCTGACAGAATATTTTATTCTATCTATTTTCTCGATTTGATCCAACGTAATCATAATCTAAAAAAAGCTAGCTGTATTTTTGAAAAAATAGCCAACCCCAACTACATCGATTCCTGTGTCTATTAGACCGAAAAGATCAGCGAGCAAGCAAACTTCAGTACATCGTCGGTTCATCGATCAGTTTTCGTAACACGCGTACGTGTTAACTATTAAATCCGATCATCTCATCGCTTTGTTAATCGGACTGAAAGATTACATCGAACATGAGGTGAGAATCAGACGGTCGCATTTGGTGCTAAATGCGGCGAGAGAATACGGCCGGGTGACTCATCGGCGGAGATTATAGGTTCGACGCGATAAATCAGTTAGCTTTATATGCAAATCGCGAATGAGCAATTCCGCGAACCGTCGGCCGCAATTCTCCGGGACGTCTTTTCCCGCTGCGAGAAGATTGCCGCAGCAAATCAAGCATGAATAACATGCTGAGAGAAAGCTATTTTATCGAGTGAATCTCCGAGACGGTATCGAGACCAAATGATGAAATACAGAATGTGTCCCTTTTCCCTGCTATCTTTCAGCTTTCAGCACACTTTCATTCTTTAACAGCGATTCCGTCTTTCTGCATTCGAATTTCATGGCTTTTATTCTCAATATTGCGCGGGCAAATCTAAGTTTCGAGTTTCTATTGAAGTCCTGGAATTGAATAAACGATCTTTTTTTTTTCCGCCAGATATTTAGGAGAATGCCGGTAAAGTTGATTTAAAGTCAAGTTACTGAAAATTTACTAACTTAAATATTGTTATATATTTTCAATACTCGACGGATTTTGTGCAATTTTCAATTCACTACTTTCTTAATAACAGTTTCCCTTCTTGAATTTGTTCCGCGTAACTTTCGTTCAACTCAAAACTAACAATCACCCATTGAAACTAATTAATTCGATCAAACCGCGACGCCATGTTGCCGGAACGGTGGCAGCGCGGGTATACCCTAAAATTCCTGCCTGCGAGATCGGTGACGGTGCGGTTGGATGCTGTAGGATATCGGAGGGCGACGAAGGAGTAAAAGGGAGAGAGGGAGAGAGAGAGAGAGAATAAACGGAAGAGGAGGAGAAGGCGTCAGAGGCGCAGGCGGAGGAAGAGGAGAAAGATCCGAACATACGTGTCCCGAGTTACAAGCAGGGAGGATAAACGGCTTGACATATTAGTTAGTAGCTCCGGTAGAACGAGAAGCCAGCCATATCAAATCGGAGTCCCGAAACAGCTCAACCGTCGACTAACTCGCCGTTAACTTCGGCCTGTTTTGTTCTCCGGCGTCCGCTACACTGTACTGCGAACGTGAAGTGGATAAAATCGCAATGCTCTCTCGACTGGACCTCAATCCCGCAGAATATTCCAGAGCACTTCAAGAATTATTTTCCCAATGTTCTCTTTCTTCGTAGATATATTTCTGCCCAGATCCAGTGATTTTGTTTGCATTTTTAGTTTAGTTCTCCTAAAGTTTGATGAGGGAGGCAATTGCTTTCACACCAGGCAGGAGAGAGATTGAGTTAAAAAGCTTAATTTAAGTTCCGAGATTATAATTTAAAATAAGGAACGAAATAAGAGAGACAGGATCCATCGAGATGTATAATAATAAATTCCGATTGATGAACAACGAATGTAACAAGTCGAAATTTTGCAATTTCATTTTCATCAAAATATCCGAGAGAGAAAGAGAGAAGATTAAATGCAACAATGGTTCAAGATAAAAAAATTTTTAGGATATAAAGAATTGATTAACTTTGTTCATTAATATATATTCTTTACTAAAATCTCCCGTGTATTTAACTAAAATCGGCGAACTGAAACGATTAGGAAAATAAAATCAGAGAGATTGAAATTGAATTTTTTGCCAGGTTTGCACATAGTGTAGATTGAATCGTTGTTGTCCTGAATACTTTAAACATAAAGGTATATATTATAAAACTCAACGTTAGGTGAATTTTGCATAAGAACGGGAAAGGTCACTCCGGTTCAAAGACTCGGCAACTTTTTAAAGAAATTACAAGTCTCATGCATCACCGTTATCAGGTTTCACGCACTCGTAACAGCGTTTGCCGTAAAGCATGCCTGTAAAATATGTACGTCGCCATTCGTTGCTGGGGAAAAAGTTCCGTAAATCAAAACGCCGCTCGCGAATTTTTTTGCGAGCTACGCGAGGAGGCTGCGGAATGAGAGCTCTATAAAATCTCGGCCTGTGCGCTCTCGTTCGATAGAAACTCGAGTTCAGCCGCTTTTTTGAGAGCTTTATCACGGCCCTATCAGCCGCTCCAAATTGAGGACAGAATTCGTAATGACGCCACGATTATTATTCATCCGCCGCGACTGCAAACGTTTCCCGCCATTAAACCCTCGACTGAGGGGATAGAATCCAACCGACCGCATCCCGTCTAAGAATATTATATTAGCCCGTTACATTATCTTCGGCTTCTGCTCCTTCACAGAAGACATCGGCTTAGTGACTGCATCAACGCAAGATTATGTTCTCTTTATTTGAAAGAATGTCTTTAACTGAAAATTTATTAGACGGCAGTACCGTATATATTAAACGTTGGAATTTTTGCTTCTTAAAATCATTCTCTTTTACATATGAGACGGAAGTTTACAAGATGTCTAGAAGATATTTAAAGGACGCATGAGATATTCAAAAAGGATCCGGCATCTTTCAAGGTTTCGATACCAGGAAAAACTTGTTCGGGAAAGAGATCTTTCGGAATTTCAATCTTTTTTATTTTATCGATTATAATCTGCAATTTGATCGAAATGATGGCAGTCATATTCTTATGATTTTCCCATTTCTCGATTTCCTCGGGAATTTTTCGAGAATTACGTAATTCCGATGGGATGAGAAAGCGGAAACAAGGATGAGAGATAAAATGCAGGTCGTTTTGCGGAAGAGAACGATTTTTGGACGTAAGTCGAACGAGAACGAAGAGTGACTCTGAGTCAATCATCCCTGCCTCGTCTTTATGACGACATTACTTCTGAGAGGAATGAAGGATGGAAAGCTCACGTTAATTTCGGGCGAAAGAGAAAGCGAATAGATGGCGAAAGTCTGAGAAAATCATTCTGATTGCTTGATCAGAAGATGTTTAGTATGTTTCCTGTGTAATCAATTTTCAGAAAGGGCATCATTTTATCTTTTTTCATGAATAGAAGAAATGCTATTGGAAAGTAATACGTTTTACAATTTTACTTGTGTTATATTGCTTGAAACAATAAATAATCTTTCTACTAATTTATACATGAAAATAATAATTTTGCTAGTATCTAAAAATTTAATTAGACACAGATTTGAAACTAATTTTGTTGAATCATCAGAATAATTACGTGGGATTCTCAAACAATGCTGCGAAAAGTTTTAATATTCTAGCAGTCAATTTGTCCTATATAATTATTTTAGTGGTAAACGAATTACTTTAGATCCTAATTAAATTTTAAATACTTCAGCAAAATTTTCCTGCATAACTGTATCAATTGTATTTGAATTGCGCGTCGAATTGTTTTTTCGGACTATAAACGCAATTAAAACTACTCTAGTAATCGTGAATTAAATTGACAAGCAAATTTAATAATTTGATGCTATCAAAGCTATATCGTAAAGATGTTAATATGTTGAAAAATTATTAATAAATTTATTGCGAAAAGTATTACCTCGGCCGGGTAATATACAAGATCCGGGTTCAAGTCCCGAAACTATTAATATTAATTATATAGTCAAATCAGTTTAATAGTTAGTTCCTTTCCATACTTTTTAGAAAATATCTTTTTCCAAGATTCGATCATTTTGATGCTGTTTGACATCCTTGAGACAAGCCAATAAATGCATAAGGCTCACTGACGGCTTTGTATTTTCTGAAACGTCCGGAATGACAGGCGAATGTTTGAAAGGATGGTTAGGGGACGGCAGAAAGCAGCTCGACGGAGTGACAGGGGGTGTACGAGTAGCGCAATGTTTTAGAATATTCAGACATAAATAGAATAGGATAGCACGTAGAGCAACATGGCGGTTTTCGCCTTCCGTATTTCACTGCAGAGAAACCGCCGAGCAGGACTCCCGCACGTATTTCTGGAAAGACGTCCGACTGCGCTTGCTGCCCCGTGAATTGTTGGTTCCATGGTACACATCGAGAATGTTTTATCTCCTCCCCCTCCACCCCCAGACTGAATTCTTCACGATACTCGTTCATCATGTCGATAACGCCCCTCAGGAATCTACCGCATCTCCTAAATGTCAATCTTGCGTCTTGGCCCTTTAATCTCCTAGACGAGTATTCCCTCGATTCCCTTGGAAATGGATTTTTAGATTAGAGCTTAACCACTATTAGGGCTCTCTTTATGTCTTTTGTTTCGTCGGGATAAATATTCTAAAAAATATTCGAAAAAAAAATGTATTTAAATGAAGAAAAGATGAAACATTCTCAAAATTATGATGTAATAATCAAATTTAACAAACGAATTCGATATTCAACGGGCAAAAAAATACATTTAAACCAGGTATAATCGTTGATTATTAATATTTTATCTCATTGTTACATTAATATAATTCTCCTTCTCTAAGGATAATATTTGTTCGAACTCATGTTAAAAACTGTTGAATTGGCCTGCATCTTTAGATAAAAAATATTTTCCTAACTTCAAAATATTCGATTGGATTTATACTATGTTTAAAAAATAAGGCTATCTGATAAAAATCATAGAATTCAAGAAGCCAAGTGATCATGGTGTCCAAGGATCTATAGATTTCCTTCCAGGATTTCTTTGATTCTCACGAGTATCTTTCCTATCTGTCCTCCAGTGTGTTCTTTCTCCTTGAGGATTCCAGAAGACACCGTAATCTTCTTAAGAGCGTGTCGATCGACCAGTACCGCACCGCATTTTTCCACTTCCTTGGCTCTGAATTTCCACTTTACTCTGATCTTTTCCCGCCATTTCTGTTGTCGTCAGAATCTCCTTTTTTCCTTCATAAAACTACAGACAAATCCTTTTGCCACCTTACGTCATATTCTGTACATGTACTCTACAGACAGAAGATATGGAAGAAGTGAAAAAAGTATCTTGAAGAGAATAATGGTCATCTTATCAAATATAAATTCTCTAACTTTTGAATAAAAAAATAAAACGTATAATTTGCGTGATTTTTATAAAATACATATTCACAAATATTGCTTCCTTACTTCAAAAGTGACATAATTCAAAAAATTAAGTTTGCCAGAAAAGGGAAAAAAAATTTTCAATTTTCAATATGACAGAAAATCAGTGACTAATCGAATATAATGTTATTGATGCATTTGCTAATGAAATTAGCAAGAAGATTTTATCTCAATCAAACTAATTAATAGAAAATAAAAGTGGAGGAAATAAAAAAACATATATCAGAATGAAATCAACAAAATTCGAACCATGTCAGCTAGATTCTTGTATGACGAGTTTGAGCAAATCACAATTAACGTAAGAGCAGGCATGGCTGAATTTTCAGCACATTGATTGATTTAGTGTGACCTTCGTAATTTCATGATTTTACCATATATTTCTGTGTTATTGTAATAGTTCAAATCAGATATTGCGTTGTCTTATTTTTTATCATAAATATGAACAGTTATTTTTCCAATGTATTTTTGCCTGTTGAACACAAGTCTATTAACTAAAATTGGCTATCACGTAACAATTTTGAAAAAAATATATCAAATCGAATAGGTTAAAATATATAAAATCGATAAGGGATTTTTGAGAATTTTTACAACGTTGTAGCTCCGATAACACATTTTTTTTTTTAAATTTCATTAATGCCATATGAAAGTATCAAGTTTTAGCTTTCATTTCGTCGTGATATGATTTTTCGAGCTGTGCAGCAATTTAAAAATGACTTTTTTTCCTCATAAAATAAACTTTCATATACAAACATATATGAAAAGTTCATTTTATTCTATATTAATATTGCATTATGTGAAAAGTACTTTTTTATTTATATATAACAGAATCGATTCATACTAAATCAAAAAGCAACATGAAATTGACAGAATATACTTAATAGCAAAAAAATTACAATTACAATTTAGTAAATTTTCTAATTACAATTTTCCATATTGTATTTTATCAATTTTATGTTATACTGAAACTGTACTTTAAAATGTACTTTAAAGTTAAAAATTGATACTTTTGCATGGCATTAATAAAATTTAGAAAACAAATTTGTTGCCGGTATTACGATGACATAAAAACTCTCAAAATTATCATTTATACTAGCCTTTTGAATTCCAATTTTTGTCAAAATTGTAACATGATAATTTTGGCCAATTTTGGTCAACAAATTCATATTCAGCAAAAATACATCAGTCTATTCACACTCGTATTGCAAAACAAATAAAATTTTTAACGGACTTTTATTATATATCGTATATTAAAATAAATTTTGTATTATATCAACTAATAAGAGCATAAGATCTCAAAACAAGGTTTTTCCATTGATATTGATTCCCGGGAGTTGGAACTCAGATTGCCCCCTGCAAGGCAGGGCAATTATGTTAAAGTGTTATCCGATTACAAATTCGTTGCAGCAATCTCGTGTTTATAGTTGGCGCACGCCTTTGAGCGTCTCTTCGGAGACGCATCTCTGGGACTTAATAGGCTCCACTTGGAAACTACGGCGAAATTGATCTTCACCCAAAATTTTACCTCCGTCGAGTACTCTACCTCCATTGCTCTCCTCTCCGCCCTGTTAATCCCCCGCAGAATCCGAAATTTTACATCAATCGTCACGTGAGACAAGCTTCGTGGCCCGTTATAATGACAGCGTCGCCCGTCCGCGATGCACCTCGTGCGTCTCTCGTGAAACTTGGCTTTGACGGCACTCAAACTTGAGGACACGCATTTCCGCGATCTGAGAGCTCATTTAAAGTCGAGAGATTAATTAAAACTCTTGGATAAATGGAGCAACACTACGTTAAACGTTACGTGCACACATACACATTGTCAGTGAACGAACAATAACCACAATTACACATTAATTATATTTCAATGTGGGCTAAACTGAGCAATATATCAGGTAAAATCATGATATGCATTTAGCATAAATTTAATTAATTAATCCAAACTATAACATAAAAATTATTTAAAAATTCTCCGAAATTGCGCAGTAAAAGATATATTGATTGCATTTATTCATTATTGCTAACTGCAATTGGCAGACAAATTTAATTTTTATTTACATGATATACGTGCCTTTTTGTTTATTTATGCAATAATAATGTATTCAGATAAAGAATTTTTCAATTTATATTTCTTTAAACGACGTGCTTTGTTAAAAATGTTTCTGACTAATGTAATATAAAGCATAGCCTGTAACAACATTATCTAGCAAGAGACAATCAGCAACAACAACGAATTTGTAAAGTTACATTCACAACATCCGGAGTGAAAGCTCGAAACAAACGTCGGCGTTGAAATTCGTTGAAATTTAGTCGACTGATACGGAAAGTTCCTTATTTACAATTAAAGTTTCTTTTTTTAATACGTGTACATACGCATCCACATAGATTGCATATACACCCCGTTCGCTATTGACACTTCCAATTAAAAATGTTGCAACGCAGTTTTCATGCGCTAATTAAAACGGAAACGTGAAACGGCAAAAACCACCATAATGCAGGAGTACGCAAAACGATCTACGTTAACAAAAAAAAAAATACAAAAAAAAAGAGGAAAAAAGAAAAATGATCCGAATTTACTCTGCGAACAGTTTTACGAAAATGTGTAGTGAAGTCCAGTCTAACAACTGACGTAACTATGTAACTTTTTCACAAAGTTAGGTATATTCAAGTAAGTAAAATTTGCTTATTGCATTAAACTCTCTTGTACTTAAATTGTGTTTAATAATTTTGAATTCATTTTAATTAATTCAATTATAAATTATATGTTACGTGCTGTTCTGTTCTGTGTTCTGCGTTATTATATTACATCCTATAATATAAATTCCATTTATCTATTTTTATCAGATTATAATAATTGTAATAATTATAATAATTATCGCACAACAAATTATATAATATTTATTCTAATTATTATATTAAAATAATTGTTATCTTAGTAGAGACACGCAATTATTCATTTAATTTCTGTAATAAGTATAACAAATACATAATCATTCATTTAATTTCCTGTTGGAAGGGAAAAGTAATACCGCGCGTGATAAAGTTGAATCGATGAGAGAAAAATGAGCGAAATGGCAGATGAGAGATTTCTCCGACGAGAGAGAAGCTTCACTGAAAAATTTTGCCGGAAGCGGTCCATTCGGAAACTGCAGAAAGGATCTCCATTGGTTTCCCCTTTCGTCTGAGGAGGCCATCACAGACGAAATCGATTTTCTGCGGCCACAATGCCACTATCTATTATCCGTTATCAGCGACGACTTTCAAAACTTGACATGGACGATGAAGTACTTTACGACCTTCGGCCTTGAGCAGCGCGTCCTTGGGTAAATATTTCCCTTTGCGAAAATCATCGGTAGTATACATATGATTTTCCAAGCACGTCGGCCAATTTATCAAAATCTTCATAGTTATACGCATATCATTGACATAAGATAGAAACAACGAGCAAAAGATTCGGATAACAGATCACCGTTAACTTACGCTTCGTTCGTAATTAATCATTTAATTCGGTCCAACTTTATGGAATAAACTTGGAACAAAAACGGATCGCACCGGCCACGAACATAATATCCTCTTTTGTAATCATCATTTTGCTGTTATTTATCAAGCAATGTGGTGCTATTCTCGGCTTACATGGCGAAAGATGTACTAATAAAAAGATGTACTAATTTTACCGTCGCAAAAAGTGTTTTGTTCTAAAGTGATATATCATCCCCTCTATATAAAGAAATTCTCTTTCTTCATATATGCAAAACATTTTTAAAATAATATTTCTAATATAGTTCTAAAATAAACCACGCCAAAAAAAGAATTAAAAGATCACTTATTTTACCTTCTAAAAATAATTTTTGAGATAATGTAACTTCAAAAAATAATCGTAATGAGATGATTCAGTAAAACGCATTTTAAAGTCTGAAGTATTTATTTTTTAAATTAGTTCTTTAGATAGGTTCACTCGGTATTCGTTAAAAAACCAATAGAAAGTTACAAGCATTCTCTTTAAAGTGCCTATCATTTTTTCGTATAAAGAAACTTTTCGTATGTAAATTTTGCTCAAATGTGACTACAAGTTGGATAATACATTACCAACTTGATATATCTTAGAGAGAAACGTTAAGAACACTGCGATCTTAATGTAATTTATGTCCTCTATGTTCGAAGTAACAACTTTGAACAAAACCACATCCGCTTGATTCTGTGGCTGCGGATTCGTCGCGCATAGTATAGGGGTTGCGCGGTCGCATTTACACTTCTTTATGTGTTATGTATGTATGACGTACCTACATACATGAAAGATACACGTTAAAGAAAAAATTTAAAACTTTCAACTGATTTTTTAAAGAATATACCGAGTGCTATTTTGTTCATCTTTTGTTAAAATAAAAAAGATTGATTTATTTCTTCAATAATAATTTCTTGAATAATTCGGTG
>Ga0157363_1000843_pt1 | contig 24403 bp, 22 predicted proteins | sample AttsexASBM1_FD_111477 | JGI IMG/M metagenome (GOLD analysis project Ga0157363, IMG submission 111477) | Fungus gardens microbial communities from leaf cutter ant in Ribeirão Preto, State of São Paulo, Brazil - Atta sexdens ASBM1 | ecosystem: Host-associated > Fungi > Mycelium > Unclassified ... | reverse complement strand
TGCTGTTACGGCGTGCGCCACAGGCGTGCACGCTATCGGCGATGCAGCACGTCTGATTCAGTACGGCGATGCTGACGTCATGGTTGCAGGTGGCGCCGAGGCTGCGATCTGCGCTCTGGGTATTGCGGGATTCTGTTCTGCCCGTGCGCTTTCCACTAGCTTCAACGATGATCCCACGAAGGCTTCACGTCCTTGGGATCGAGATCGTGACGGCTTTGTTATGGGCGAAGGTGCTGGTGTTGTCGTGCTTGAAGAGTATGAGCACGCCAAGCGCCGTGGTGCGAAAATTTATGGTGAAATCGGTGGGTATGGCCTTTCCGGTGACGCCCATCATATTACTGCTCCAGCAGAAGGTCACGAAGGCGCTTTCCGTGCCATGAAGGCGGCCATGCGCAACAGTGGTGTGACGCCTGCGGACATTGATTACGTCAATGCACATGGGACATCCACAATGGCGGATGATCTGGAGCTTGATGCAGTCGAACGGATGTTCGGGGCCGAAGGCAAGCGGATTGCGATGTCGTCCACGAAGTCTGCGATTGGCCATCTGCTTGGTGCTGCCGGTGCGGTCGAAGCGATCTTCTGCCTGCTTGCCATTCGCGATGGCATTGCTCCTCCGACGCTGAACCTCGATAACCCTGCGCGTGAAAGCGTGATTGACCGCGTGGCCCACGAAGCACAGCAGCGCAAGATCAACGTAGCTCTGTCCAACAGCTTTGGCTTTGGCGGCACGAATGCGAGCATCATTCTCAAGCGTTTTGAAGCCTGATCTGATCGGGTCCTAGGTAATGGTTGTCGATCCGCCCGAAGACGGGCGGAAACCACTTTCATTTCTGGTACTCCTAAAAGGGGGTAGGGCTTTTTTTCTCCTACCTCTTCTAGCGCTCGCGGGCGTTGCGGCGGGCTACGGCCACTATACCGATCCGGGCCCGCTCCCGAAATCAGAGATCTTTGTTATCCCACACGGCAATGCTGCGCGTGTGACGAACGCGCTTCAGGAAGATGGCATTCTTTCCCAGACATGGAGTTCGGGCGTTTTTTTTAGAATGGCAGCCTATCTGACGCATCGACAGGGTCAGATTCATGCAGCTGAACTGGCATTTCCGGCACATGTGTCTATGGCGCATCTGTTGGATATTCTGCGGCATGCCCAGCCTGTCTCACATTCGCTTACAGTTCCCGAGGGCCTGACAGCTAAGCGAATAGCGGTAATCTTTCAAAAAGCGCCCGTTCTGCATGGGGACACTCCTGATTTACCCGAGGGTAGCGTGTTTCCGCAGACGATATCCTATGTCTGGGGCACAACGCGTGCTTCGCTTGTCGGGCGACTACAGGACTTGATGAAGTCTCACCTGCAGGCAGTGTGGGATGGACGTGATCAGGAAGCATTGGATGGCCTGATCAACTCTCCTGAAGAACTGCTAACACTTGCATCGTTGATCGAGAGAGAAACCTCTGTTGCGTCAGAGCGGCCACAGGTTGCACGCGTATTTCTAAACCGCCTTGGGCTTGGAATGCGCCTGCAGACTGATCCCAGCGTCATTTATGGCCTCAGTAATGGTCTGGGAACACTCGACCAGCCGCTCACACACGATGACCTTCTCGTGGCAGGGCCTTATAATACTTATCTTCAGTCCGGTTTGCCGCCCGGCCCCATCTGTTCTCCGGGGTTGTCATCTCTGGAGGCTGCGGCCCATCCAGCTACAGGTAAAATGTTGTACTTTGTAGCGACCGGGCATGGTGGGCATAATTTTGCCGAGACCCTTGGTGAGCAGAACCAGAATGTCCGCAGTTATCGCGAGGTTCGCTCAGCGCCACATTAAAATATCCTGTGCAGCAAAGGAGGCTGCACAGGATATTTGATCTTCCTCAGTAACCTGAGGAGGACAGTGGCTGACTTTTCACAACGCCTTTTGGTGCGCTGTAATTCGCATAGGGGTTGTTGCCGACTTCGTCGTTTGCGGCGCTCGTCGCAGCTTTGGTTACTGTCGACGATGCGCTGGCAGTCGCTGCAGGTGTCACCTGAGCCACGCTGCTCATGATGCGGCGAAGTGGATCAGCGCCGGGATTGTTGACGCGCATCGTGACAATGATGTCCTCGGGGCCGACTGTCTGGTTATAATATGTGCGGTTAGCCCCGCTATCCACGGTCAGCTTTGAGCCACCGAGCGCCACGCCAGCATACAGGCCATGCGCTTTCTGTGCCGCATAGATGTCGGTATTGCTTGCGCCCGCGGTGCTGTTTTCAATGCCCGTGCCAATGGTCGCGAAAGATGCGGAGGCATTTGCGTCAAACTTGAACTGGCTATCTAGCAGGGCCTGAATTCCATGCTGGGACATGATGAAGAAGATCATTTCGGAATCCTGCATTCCGAGCTGCAAGCCAAGAGAGCCGGAACTGAGGCGGTAGAATGCGGGGTCGGACCATGATCCGCGGGCGTCCCGGGTCATTAGAACGCATCGACCACCTGCGCCCCCAAGACCAATCGACATGTTGAAGATTGATGGACACACCATGACTGCCTTGGCCTGTGCCAACAGCTTCTGGGAGCGGGAGGTGGGGGTTGTTCCAGAAAACAGGTCCTGAACGGCGAGGGTCGCGCGGTCCACGATGATCTGTTGCTCGGAGGCGTTGGTCTGGGTTGTTGAGGAGCAGGCCCCCATCGCGGTGCAGCCAAGGGCTGCAAGTGCGCTGGAGCGCAGAAAACCGTGGAGGGTCATGTTATCTAATCCCTATATGGACAAAACGATGTGTGCTCCGGATTATGCGACAAATGCGGCCAAATCACGAGCCCGGAGCAGCAGTTCAGATTTTGACGTCAACCGCTTTCGACAGAGCTTCGGCTACACCGGGTGCTGCAGCAAGAATTGTTGCCCCGCCCGTAAGGCCGCCGGTTTCCAGGAAGGCTGAAACGCGTGCACCAGCCTCCTCCAGCAGGACTAAAGCTGCTGCAACATCCCAGAGATTAATCACGATTTCCAGGTAGCCATCCAGCCGTCCGCATGCGACGTCTGCTAAGGCCATGGCCCCAGATCCGCCGGAACGTGGCATGGCACCCAGTGTCATGATGGATGCAATTTTCTGATCGAACACTCCAACGGGAACGCGGGGCGACCATCCCATTTCGATCATTGCTTCGTTTGTGCTTGAAATGGGAGAAGCTTTGATCGGTTTGCCGTTTAAGGTCGCTCCATGGCCCCGGCGGGCAATGAAGATCTCATGGAGGGCAGGGGCGTCGATGATGCCCGCAACGGGGGTGTCACCTTCCAGAAGGCCAAGGGAAACACACCAGCGGTCACGGCCTCGGGAAAAATTCGATGTGCCGTCTATCGGATCAACAACCCAGCGGTATTTTCCCTGACGGCGCGTGCCTCCTTCTTCTCCCTGAAAGCCGTCTTCAGGAAAAAGGGCCTGAATCCGTTCGCTGATAAGTGTTTCAACAGCACCGTCTGCTTCCGTGAGGTAGTCCTGCATGCCTTTTAGCGTTCCGGATGGGCCGCCCGGTGGCGGGCGCATTGCCAATGCCAGTGTGGCGGCATCACGAACGACGCTGCGCGCAGCTTCCAGTCGTACGGCGATGGGATCAAAAGTCATGAAGGCTCCTATTCAGTGCGCCTTGCGGCGCGTAGGGATGCGGTGATTGCCGGATCCTCTAAAGACATGAGACGATTGGCGGCCACGGTAGCAAAAAGATGGAGCAGTGTCCGTCGCCTTGCTGGAGCGAGCTTATGCGCTTCGGGTTCCCGCACGATTGCACATTCCGCAACCACGGTATTGCGAAGGCTTTCTGGCAGCATATTCAGACTGACCACAATCACTCCGACATCAACTGGAAGGAGCGAAAGTGGAAAATTGTCATCCACAGCGAAGAAAAGACGGTCTGACCAGCTTCGGTAGTCTGTCCATTTCTGGTCTGTCTGAAAGTCTCGGATTCCGGACTTGATTTCGATGCAGGTGAGGGAATGATCGGGTAAAAGTGCCATGATATCTGCGCGCCGTCCCGCATTGGGTAGCGAGAATTCGTTTATGGCAGCCCATTGCATTGTGCGGCATAGGCCCAGAACGGCGCGCCTGATGGCAAGCTGGTTTTCCGGAAGTCCGGGGGGCAGTTCTGGCAGGGCCGCACTCATGGTGTCATATTGCCCTGAACCTTGCGTGGCGTCTGCCCCATGCATTCATTTTACAGGAGATCATGCCATGCCGTTTCTGCGAACCGATCATTGGCGCAGTGCGATCATCCATGCACCTCTTGAAGAACTTATCCGCAACGGTAGTCTGAACGGGTTTCCCGTGACCCTGCTTCCTGACCCGGGAGAGCACAGGTTTCTTGCGGACCCATTTGGGCTCTGGCGTAATGAGAGACTGTATGTCTTTGCGGAGGCATATGACTATCGAAGCCCTAAAGGCACGATCGATGTTCTGGTTTATGATCGCACAGGAAAAATGATCGAGCAGAAGCAGGTGCTTCAGGAAAGCTGGCACCTGTCCTACCCGTTTGTCTTCGAGCATGAAGGGGAGACGTATCTCCTTCCTGAAGCTACAGCCTCAGGCAGGTTATCGCTCTATCGCGCCAGAAATTTCCCGGATGTGTGGGAACGTGTGGACGCGTTTGACTTCCCCGCTGCTGCGATTGACGCCACGCCCCTGTATCATGCGGGGCGCTGGTGGATGTTCTGGACACCTCCCGGCAGCAAGGACGAGCGACAGAGTACTCTGCATATGTCGGTCGCAGATACGCTGTGTGGTCCATGGGAACATATGGGGCTCTTTCTCTACGATCGTGCAGGTGCCCGCCCGGGAGGAACGCCTGTGATTGTGGACGATCAGCTCTTTCTTCCGACGCAGGATTGCCGGGGAACGTATGGTAAAGGCATTCGTCTTTTGCAGATCGAAGGGCTGGAGCGTGGATTTCCGAAAGTGACACCGGGGATCACACTGGATATTCCGGCTGTTTTACGTCGTTCTTTTGGTGATGGGATGCACACGCTGTCCAAAGCTGGACAGGTAACGCTTCTGGATGTCAAACGGGTCGGGGTGGGGCCTCGCCGACATCTGATGAATATCAGGCGCCGTTTATCGCCTTTGTGAAGCTGGCCCTGGCAGTGCGGCCTTGATCCTGTCCATGATCGCACTGCCGCGGCCGAAAAATGCATCAGGGCCGAAGCGCTCCAGCACACGCTCCCGGGATCTGGCGCCCATGACGGCAAGGTGTTCTGGATTGCTGATCATGGATGCAATCGCAGCAGCGAGAGCGGGGGCGTTGTTAAAGGGAACGATTTTCCCTGTTTCGCCATCCAGAACGCTTGAAGGAAGTTCCCCTGCAGGGGTTGTGATGACGGGAAGAGCGCAAGACATCGCCTCGTGTGCCGCGACACACATGCCTTCCCAATGTGAGGGCTGCACATACAGATGCAGCGTCTTGAGGAAGTCCATAGGCTCGGTGCAATGGCCAAGCAGGCGGATGGGCAGGTTATCTTTAGCTATGAGGTGTTCAAGGTGAGAGCGTTCAGTGCCATCGCCTGCAATCGTCACCTGAAAGGGCGGGAGATCGGGATGGTCTTTCAGCAGGCGTATCGCTTCGCAGAGGACGTCATAGCCTTTGACAGCGTGCAGTCTTCCTAATGTACCAATCTGGACGGGTTCGCCGGAATGCCAGCGGCGAGCTTCAGGTGAGAGTGGGTTTGCGCGGAAAATAGGCCAGCATTCGAGTTGCTCTTGAACGCCAAGTGTTTTTGCGGCGAATTCCGCAACTGAAGGCGAGTCCGCAACCCAGAGTATCGCGCTGCTACGGCAGATGCGAAGCAGGAAGGAATTTCCGTATTTGAGTTTTGCGGAGTGCTGCCAGTGGACGGTTGGCACGCCGAGGTGGCGGGCAACAAGATGCCCCATGAGGCTGGCCCGCGTAAGGGATGTCCAGATGAGGTCTGGCTGAAATTCAGCAAGTTCACGCTTCAGCCAGCGCCATGCGGCAACGTGGTCTTTCGTGCTGCCTTTCCTTACACGGACAGCAATTCCGGCCTTTTCCATGCACGGTGCGGCCAGAGCATCTTTTGCAGCCAATCCGAAAACCGTGACTGCTGCGCCTTTTTTGCGCATGACATCCACGATATCGGGAATGGGGAGCTGCGCTCCTCCACATTCGATCGAGTTGATGATGTAGGCAATTTTCATACGGGATCAGCGGCGAGCAGTTTTTCCGCGAGTTTCAGATCGGACGGCTTATCGACATCTACGGCGGCGCGACCATCCGAAAGGGGGACAAGCCTGACCCGTGCGCCCGTGAGATATTCGATCCGGTCGCAAAGACCTTTAGAGTCAAGCTTGCCAAAAAGCGCCTTCAGGAGTGTACCGACGCCGAGGGTAAGCGCCATTTTCAGTGGGCGCTTCCGGTTCTGCTGAAGGCGCTGCCATAGCTCCACGACAGCTTTGGATTCAGACGTGCCAAGCCAGAAAAGGTTACAGCCCGAGAACTGCATGTCCGACAGGCGAATATAAGTCCGTTTTGTGGTCGGGACGTCTCGTTCAACTGTTGATCTGAGTGCTACGCCCACAGCGAGGTCGCATCCGTTCGTTTGCGACAGGAACTCGGTAATCCATTCAGGGCGCAGAAGGGCGTGGTCTGCGGTAGTGACCAGGCAGGGCGTGCCAATGCGCTCAATTGCCTCTGCCACACTTTCGCTGGGTGAAGACGCGGCTGTTATGGTGTGTGCAGTTCCCAGAATACCGCTGATGCAACCCGGCTGCTCAATGCTGACTGTCACCCGCCCAAGCCCTGGAGTGCGGACGAGCGTTCGAAGCACGCGTGAAAGCATTGGCCGCCCTGCGACAGGCAGAAGTGCCTTGTGCGAAACGCGGCCGAGGCGTGCCAGAACGTCATTCTCTCCGTCGCGGGAGCCAGCCAGAACGAGAACGGGTAGGGTCATATGTCAGTTCGGCGTTGTCTGGGTTGAACGTTCGGGGCGCGCCCCAGCAGGCTTGTCACGTGGGGGTGAGCCCGTAATTTTCATGACCCAGGGGAAGCGGCGCGCTTCTTCGAGATCATATCCGAGATTGAACACATGTCGGCTGCGGATACGGTCCCGCGCTTCCCGGTAAAAACTCCCGAAAATACGATCTGGGACATAGTTCGTGATGCCGTAGTTTCCATTTTCGTCATGGAAGTGATGCAGGACGTGCAACTGTTTGATCTTTGCGACCCACTGCCATTTTGGCTTGTAAGCCAGATGCTGGATGCAGTGAAAAAATTCGTAGATGCACGTCATCACGAGGGCCGTCGAAAGCGCTGCGAAAGAACCAGTCCAGCCACTGATCAGGTATCCCACAGGCATTGTGATCAGTGCCATCGTGGGAACCGTGTTCGCTGGCGATCCGAAAAGAACGTCCAGCAGGTGGGGATCCTGATGGTGGTCGAAATGGATCCGCTTCCAGAGCGTGGCTGTTATTGGATTGCGATACAGCCAGCGCCCATGAAGGATGAAGCGATGGATCATGTACCACGCGAGGGGGTAGATCGCGATCACGACAGGGATGGGCAGTATTACGCCCCATACGCCATTCGCAAAATGAAGGGCGGCAAGGGCCGAGGCAACGATGAGGCCAAAATACAGGAGGATGGTTGGGTATGTGAGATACGCCATCCAGAGCTGTGGAAGGGTCATCTTTCCAAGGTCAAAGCTCCGCCCTGTTCGAAGGGAGGACGTGTTTTTCCACGGCATTTTTATAGCGCTCATCTTTCTTCAATCCGCAACACCCAGGAGAGCCCAAGCAGGCATCCCAGTAGCGGGCCAATGCTGGTGGCGACAAGCGCCGAAATCGTTCCGGCGTTTCCCAGCGCTGATATCATTCCTTGCAGTATTATGTAACATAACCCGGCCGACAGTGCATAGACCGGCAGCGGGTTACGCATTCCTGCTCTGGGAGGGATATAGATCACTGGCAGCGCGAGTAGAACCACCACCGCCATCTGTAGTGGTAAAAACAGCCCTGCAAAAAGTGCCATCCGGTATGTTGCGCGTGCAAGGCTTGCCGGCGCGCCATGATGCAAAATTCTGCCAATTTCACCGGGAGTGAAAAAAGCCTGAGGAAACATCAGGGCAATTACCTGTCGCGGGGTGGCGGGCAGCGGGAAATTGCTGTCTCCGTCACTGACGCGGATGAAGGATTTGTCAGTGGAGAGTGTTAGATCCTTGGGGCCTGTCGGATGCCAGATGCCGTCACTGTAGTGCAGCGTGTCCGTGTGCTCGGTGCCGGTCAGGAGGCCATCCGTATCACGGTGATAAATTGTGACGTCGCGCAGACTGGCGCCACCTTGAGCTATGTGTCCGATCCGGACGAGCTTGGGGCCGGCCCGGAACCAGAGGATATTGGTTTCGGGGGAGTCTGGTGAATCTGCCGTAGGGTCAGTTCGGTTCCACCAGGTGGCAAGTGCTAATTCGCTCTTGGGAACAATCCAGTATTGCCCGATCATAGCCAGCATACCGGCAGCTAGAGTGGCCGGGAGCAGCATTTTGTATAGACCGAATGTGGAGAGTCCTGCGGCGCGCAGTGCCGACATCTCGCTTGAAAGCGACATGCGCGTCAACATGAAGAGCGTACCGATCAGCACGGCCAGTGGCATGGTTTCCACGGCGAGTGCCGGAAGGTGAAGAATGGCGTATGTCAGTATGCCACGGATGCCCAGATGCCGGCTCAGAATAGGCGTTGCCTGGTCAAGCATGGCCAGAATTTCGAGCAGAGCCACCAGTACACCGGAGCATATGATGATACGGCCGAACTGCGTGAAGCTCATCGCTTTCAGGAGAACGTGACGTGGCATTGAGGTTGTGCTCATGAGGGGCGCACCAGCTTACGGCGGATCCATGATCCTCGGGAGCGGCGAAGCAGGGCAGCCATACATCCTACGCAGAACAGAACTTCAGGTACCCAGATGGCAAGCCAGACAGGGGCAGAGCCTGCGGCAGCAAAGCTATGTCCGAACAACTGAATCTGGTCGAATCCTACAAGGATCGCAGCAACGGCGATTAATCCATACACCGGCCGGCGGCGTTTGATACCCATAGCAAATGCGGCTGCAAGTAGCGGGATAAACGGTATAGCCAGAGCGCGTGCCAAACGGAAATCCAGCTCAGCTCGAAGCGCACGGTAGGTGACCCCCGGATATCCATGACGGAGTGCCGTCATAAGCTCAAACATCGTTAGTTCACGTTCATCCGCACCTCGGGAGCGAAATGCTTCCTGATGCGAAGGGCGATCAATCACGCGTACGACGTGATCGAAATGCGTGATGGATGGATGATGCTGCGGAGCGGCCGGGAAAGGATCATCAATGATTTCGCCGTTCCACAGATCAAGCTGTGTACTTTGGGTTGCGTTTGAAATCGTCAGAAGACCGGTCTTGGCCGTGATAATATGTGCGATACCCTTGTCGTTCAGTTCCCGGATAAATATGCGCTTAAGCCTCGTTCCGCCATGGCTGACGTCATCTGCCGTTATGACCGCGCGTCCTGAGGTTGAGGCAAACATTCCAGCCTGTAGGTGAGGTGCCCATCCGGTATGTGCGGCAAAATAGAAACCCGCGCGATAATCGTAACGTGCAACGGGCTGGATATACCCATAGAGCAGGACGCTTAGAACGCCGAGAACCAAACCCACCTGCATGAACGGGCGGCTGATACGTAGTAAGGAAACGCGACCAGCAAGTAATGCGTCGATCTCGTTGTTATCGCTCATTCCCTGAACAGTGAGGAAAACTGCGATGCATAGAGCTGCCGGCAGCGCCAGTCCCATGTAATGGGGGAGCAGATCCGTCAGCAGGCCTATGAACGTCGTCAGCGAACTGCCAGCCGATGCAAGGTGGTCGAGCAGCATCAGTAGGCGCTCAAGCAGCAGTGCTACCAAGGTTGCGGCCAGCGCCACCACAAACGGCGGTAGCATCTGCTTCAGTAGATAGTGATCCAGTAGGGGAAGGCGGTTTTTCATGACGGACCTGTTTTGGGGCGAACCCAGTAAACCCGCTCTGTAATGACGCCATCATCACGGTGGCGTTCGAGGCCTATATGCCACCCATTCTCGCGCGGAGATATGGCCAAATGATTCCAGCAGGCCCTGCGCAGGGGGCGGTCATCATCAAGAGAGGCAGATGCAACGCCGAGCAGGGGAATATCGCTTAGAGGAACAGATGTGAGCGTTGCATCATGGGAATGACCGTGAAGAACGATTTCCGCACCCGCGGACCGGAGTATCTCGGCAACCTTGTTCATGCCGAGCAGAGATTTTCCCCAGCACACCAGTCCACGCCGGGGCGGATGATGGATCATCACGACGCGGCAAAAGCCTCTTTTTCCCAGATTTGTCAGGAGGGTTTTCAGGCGCTTTCTTTGGCGCAGGCTTACATATCCGCATGCCATGAAAGGCGGGGTGGGTATCCCTGAATTGATGCCCACGACAGCAACACCATTATGGATACGGACATATGGATAAGACCGTGCCGACCATTTTTCCCAAAGCGCGAGCCCGACCTTCCTTGATTGTGGCACGAGGCAATCATGGTTGCCGGGAATGACAAGAGCGGGACGGGGAAGGGCATCGAGCCACTCTGCCGCCGCGGCAAACTCGTCCGGAGTGCCGAAATTCGTCAGATCGCCGCTGACGAGGATCGCGTCTACGTTGCTGCGGGAGATGTCGTGCACAAGTGCCGCGCATGTCTGGGCGAGGTGTACGTATCTGCGATGATACTTCCAGGAAGCAAGGCTGATCGCACGTTTGTTCAGAGCCTCTTTCCAGCTCACAGGAGGTGGTGGAAGGTGAGGATCAGAGAGGTGGGCCAGCGTCACGGTAGTGTCGCACCGGGGGGAATTGGCGGTGTCGGACGGTTCGGGTGACATGGCGCTCCACGGGGTTGATGTCAGGAAGTCGAAAGGGCGTTCTGGCCCTCAGTTCTGGCCGCGGCACCATAGCCGTGCTAGAGCACGCCGCATAGCACCGACCATTAAACTGCGAAGAACCCCCATATAGTGCGCTTTGCCCTCATTCATAATGCCCGTAGCCGGAAAAATCTCCGTAGCGGGTCTAGGTTTGCCCAGGCAGCCCAACGTATGCTTGGGGAGAACTTCATCCCCTCCGATAGTCGTAGTGAAACGACGTCCCATGTTCGTCAGCTCTATGAGCGCGGCATTACAACGATCGCTATTGATGGCGGTGATGGAACCGTCAGCACGGCCCTGACGGCAATCGCCCGTGCCTATCCAGCAGATAAACTCCCGGACATCGCGGTGCTTCCATCCGGGAATAGCAATCTGATTGCGGGTGATGTGGGCTTTGGTCTGCGGGGGATCGAGGCACTGGACCGGCTGAACAAGGGCGCCATGCGCTCAAGTATGCGGACACCTATCCGGCTTTCATGGCCTGATACAGACCGGGAATCTGTACTCGGTCTGTTTGGTGGCTGTACAGGTTTTGCGCGTGCTGTTCGTATTGCTCACTCGCCAAATGTTATTCGCTTTGCGCCGCATGACCTTGCTCTGGCCACAACCCTCATTTCGACATGTGCAAAGCTTTTGTTTCGGTCTAGCCGGGCAAGCTGGCTTGATGGAGACCGGCTGCGTATCGAAACCAAAGATCATGTTTATGACGGGCAGAGCTTCATGTTTCTGCTGACTGGGCTGGATTGCCTGTCGAATGGAATCTGGCCATTCTGGGACGCAGAGCCGAATATTGTGGGTCTGCGATATCTGGACGTCAGTGCAAACCCTGGCAATCTGACGCGGGCAACCATGGCGCTTCTCAGGGGGCGTGCACCGCGATGGCTTCGTCGGCACCCAGACTATCTGAGTGGGCGCACCGGAGATATGACACTGGAAACGCAAAGCGACTTTGTACTGGACGGTGAAGTGTTTGAACCATCGGCCAGCGGCCGTATTCATGTTCAGCAGGCGCATGCTTTCAGATTTCTGCATGTCTGACATTCTTGAAAAGCGTCTGATCGAGGAACTGACAACGTCGGTGGATCCGGACGTTGTTTCGTTTGCAGATGCTCTGGCACAGTCGCTTCCCGAAGCTCCCTTGGGCATTGTTTTTTATGGATCAACGCTCAGGCAGCTTGATCCGGATGGCGTGCTTGATTTCTATATTATTACTGAAAGTGCGCGTGGGTTTACGGGTAATGCGTTGATCAGGCTGGGTAATATCGTCCTGCCGCCGAATGTGCGCTATGCGGAACATGAGGTTAATGGGCGTATTTGGCGTGCCAAGATTGCGACTCTTTCACGGGCTCAATTTGGCGCACGTACGTCGATGGGTACGCGAGACACAACTTTATGGGCGCGCTTTTGTCAGCCTGTGCGACTTGTCTGGGTGCGCGATGCTTCTGCGGCAGACATCATTCTGAACCTTATTTCCCAGTCTGTTACAACGGCGGCCTGCTGGGCCGCTCTCCTTGGGCCTGCGAAGGCGACGGCAATTGACTACTGGAATGCGCTGTTCCTACGGACTTATGCAGCAGAACTGCGCGTCGAACGCAAAGGGCGTGGGCGCAGTCTGATTGAAGGCAAGGAAGAGCGTTTTTCCGCTCTTTTGACGCTGGGCTGGGCTAGGGCGCGACTACAGTTTTCAGCGCAGGGTAAACTTCTCGAGCCTGCAGTGTCTTCGGGGTTACGAAAGAAAGCTGCGCGAAGATGGGCAATCGTTCATCGTTCCGGTCGCCCCAGAAATGTTGCGCGTCTGCTGAAAGCCGCGTTCACGTTTCAAAATGGCGCATCATACCTGGCGTGGAAAATCCGCCGCCACACGGGTCATGATATGCAATTGTCGTCTTTTGAAGCCCGGCATCCGATTTTGATGTTGCCACTGCTTCTGTGGCGTGCCCGTCAGATAAAAAGGGGCTGATGGGTCTGCAGGAGGCACTTCAGGAATCCTTTTAGCAGGAAATTCTGAAGCGCCTCCTGGCAGTCTGTGCCTTAGTGACCCAGTTGCTTGGCAATCGCCCCAAACACGGCGACAGCTTTGTCAATCTCTTCCGACGAATGTGCCGCCATGACGGAGCAGCGCAGGAGGGGCCTGTTGTCTGGGGTTGCCGGGGGTAGGGAAAGGTTTACGTAGACACCGTTTTCCAAAAGCGCGTTCCAGAAAATAATGGCTTCTTCAACCGTCTCGAGCGTGACTGCAACAACGGGCGATACATGTTCGCCTGTTGCAAGCCCCGCTGCTTTAAGCCCGGAGTGTAGGCGCTCAGCGTTTTCCTGAAGCTTGATGCGAAGCTCTGGGCGCTCCTCCATTTCTTCCAGCGCAGCCATTGTAGCGGCGATGATTTCAGGAGGAAGGGATGCCGTGAACATGTATGGGCGTGAGCACAGACGCATCAGGTCTACGCCGTCGTGGTCTGTTACGCAGTAGCCGCCAACGGTGCCCAGAGACTTCGAGAACGTACCAACGATGAAGTCTATTTCAGACTCGCAGCCCTGCATTTCAGCGACGCCACGCCCTGTAGCACCAAGAACGCCAAACGAATGGGCTTCATCGGCCAGAATATATGCGCCGTGGCGTTTCGCAATTGCTGTGAATTCCGTCAGTGGAGCGACATTACCCGTCATCGAGTAAATGCCTTCTGCGATGATCAGCTTGGCGCCCGTATGGTCTTTAAGGCGGCCCAGGCGGCGTTCAAGATCAACCGGGTCGTTGTGACGGAAACGGATGACCTGTGCACCGGACAGCTTTGCGCCGTCATAGATGCTGGCGTGGCTGTCTGCGTCCAGAAGAAGCACGTCGTCTTTGTTCACGAGTGCGGAGATCGTGCCCAGATTGGCTTGGTATCCGGTTGAGAACACCATGCAGTGCTTCTTGCCGAAAAATCGCGCGAGTTTTTCCTCTAGCGCGCGGTGCAGTCCGAACGTGCCATTGGCAATACGCGAGCCTGTCGTGCCGACGCCCATTGTGCGGGCAGTGTCAATCGCGGCTTCGGCCGCCCGGTGAGACTGGCTCAGGCCGAGATAATTGTTCGTGCCGAAAAGAAGTGTCTCGCGTCCCTCGATGATCCCAACCGTAGCGGAGAGGGGACGCTCGATCACGACCTCGAAGGGATTGCGCGGCGAAGAGGCCGTCAGTCCTTCGTAAGCAGCGCGCAATCCGGCATGCTTTGCGAAGATGTCTGTCACGCGTTTCCAGCTTTCAGTGTGTGAAGGCAAGCCGCCAGATCGTTGATCGTGCGGATATCCGCAAGCTTGTCGAGCGGTACGGAAACGTCAAGCTCGTCTTCAATTTCCATGACGAAATTCATGACGGCCAGGCTGTCGAATGCCAGATCTTCCACGATCTTGCTGTTGCCATCGATATCACGAGGCACTTTAGGGTTGGCAAGCAGCTTCTGGATAATCATTCCGGAAATGCCGGAGACGCTCTCAGTCATGGGATCTGGACTCTCGGTATCTTTAAGTATCAGGTGGCCAGCCTTATGGGCCAAACATCGTTCTTCCGCCACCCCCTCCGTCAGCAGAGGACTGAAGGGGGTGTAGAGGGAATGTCTGATCAGGCTGCGGGAGTAGTTTCCTGCTGGTCAAACTGGCCGGAAAGCAGCATTGCTTTTGCTCGTGCGCGGGTCAGTTTTCCCGATGATGTCTGGGGAAGCGTGCGCGGTGGGACGAGTACCACGGACACTTCCACACCATGAAGGCGACGGAAGAGGCTTGTGACATCGTCGCGCAGCTTCTGCCGCCCGTCTTCTTCTGTCGCGCGGCACTGAACCAGAGCTACGATATTCTCACCTGTCTCGTTTTCAACGGAAAAAACGGCGACATCGCGTGAGCGGAGCGTACTGACTTCACTTTCAGCGGACCACTCAAGGTCCTGGGGCCAGATGTTGCGGCCGTTGATGATGATGAGGTCCTTGGCGCGCCCCGTGACAACAACCTGCCCACGAAGAATGTAGCCAAGGTCGCCGGTATTCAGCCAGCCGTCATTGTCCAGAACTGCAGCTGTTTCCTCCGGGCGACCGAAATAGCCAACCATCAGGCTGGGGCCACGGACAAATACCGTACCGACGTGACGATCCGACAGGACATTGCCGTCCGGGTCGCGGACCTCGATCTGATGTTCGGGGAGGGCGGCGCCGCACAGTACGAACGTCCTCAGCGAGTGGGACGGATCGTTGCTTGGTTCGGCAAAGCCATTCTTTTCAAGGTGTCGCAGATCAATGGTGTCGGTTTCGATGCCGGTATCCAGCGGGGCGAAACTGATTGCCAGAGTGGCTTCTGCCATGCCGTAGCTGGCAACAAATGCACGACTGTCAAAACCATTGGCTGCGAGGCGCTCTGCGAAGCCTTCGAGGATATGATGGCGGATCATGTCGCCACCGATGCCTGCGATGCGCCAGCAGGAGAGATCGATGTCAGACTGCGCTCCACGACGCGAACACAATTCGTAGCCGAATGACGGGCTGTAAGCGATCGTGCCGCGATTACGGGAGATCAGATCCAACCAGACATGGGGACGGCGTGCAAATTCGCGTGTCGGGAGCAGATCAACCGAGAGCTGGCAGGTTAGCGGCGTCAGGAAGAAGCCGACAAGACCCATGTCATGGTAGAGCGGCAGCCAGGAGACGCAGCGGTCATCGCGGGAGTCACTGGCGGGGTGCACTTTCAGGCCGTCACGGGCAATTGCGCGGGCATTGGCCATGCCTGCTGCCTGTGTAACGGATACACCCATCGGGAAGCGCGTGCTGCCTGAAGAAAACTGAAGATAGGAAAGGTCTTCGGCGTGAATTTCCGGTAGCTGGACGTCGGCTTCGGCATGGCGGGACAGGTCGGCTGGAGAGCCGCCAAATACCAGGTCAAGGCCATCGACGATATCGGCAGTCCAGCTGCCAATGACGTCTGGCACGACGACTGCACGTGCGCCTGCGCTGCTGATCATGCCACGGAGTGTTGCGACATAACCTTCGCGGCCGCCGAAAGCGACAGGCAGAGGAAGTGGTGCTGGCACCAGACCTGCGTACTGGCAACCGAAGAAAATGCGCGCGAAATCTCCGTCGCTTTCCGCCACGATTGCAACGCGGTCACCCTGCGCCAGCCCCAGCCCGAGAAGGCGGCGCGCCATGCCCTGCGCCTGCTCGCGCAGAACACGGTATGGCAGGGCTTCCAGCAGCTGCCCCCGGCCTGAATAGATATTGAAGCCACTCTCGCCCTGCGCCGCATAATCAAGGGCAGCTGCGAAGCTTGGAAAATCTCCATATCGCCGGACCAGACCGGAGCGGCTTGGCGTCGGAACGAGAGGGGCGGTGGGTGTGTGAATGGCTTCGGTCAAACCTTGACGAGCTCCGTTTGGATCGCCGGACATCAGGCGGTCCTGCGCAGGAAATCAATAATTGCGTCCGCAGCAGCGGGCGCGGTGGGCTTATCACCCGTATTTTCGAACGTCTCTAATACATATTGTCTCTGTCGCTCAAGGAAACGAGGGTGACTCCTGAAAGCTTCCTCTACGGACGCTCCAAGATTTTCGGTCGTTTCGATGATCGGCCCGAGTGTCCAGAACTGATAATTGGGGTTTCCCCTCCATTCAGCCTGGTGAGCGTTGAGAAAGAGACAGGGGCGGGGTCGGATCATGAATTCCGCGACCTGGCTACTCACATCGCCAAGGTAGAGGTCTGCCGCCATGGTGTAGGTCATGTCAATACTTTGCTGGCTTCCAGGGTCCAGAAGCATGTGACGGTGATGGCCGTAACGCTGCTTCAGGGCCTCTCCAGACGTTCTGTCATTATCGAAAAGACGGAAATGCGGGGCAAAGATCAGGTTATACCGGTCCTGCTGAGCGAAATAATCGAGTACGTCCTGCCCCATGCAGGTCCAGGATGACAGGTGCTTCACAAAATGCGGGTTGTACAGAACCGTGGGGCGATCATTGTCGAAAAGCTTTTGTCCTCGTGTGGCAAGCCGCTGGACGACATCAAACTTTGCATATGTACCGCGGTGATAAGCTCCTGGTCTGATGAGACCTTTCTGGAGCATTCGCTTCTCCACCTTTCGGCCGGGAATAGTCAGGAAATCGAAGCGACGCAGATGGTTGGCAAAACCGATTGCTCGATCTCCGGCCCCGTGCCCCGTCCAGACCATCAGAGGCTTTTTGACGCCCATTTTCCGGAGATAGAGGGACGTTGATTCAGGCACGACGATAGCTGTGAATTTCTTGAAATAATGGCGCGACAGGAAAAGGCCCACCAGCCGGTCTACGACGCGCAGGCCATGACGCTCTATGCGGGCTCTTAACCTGTCCGGCAGGTGCAGCAGGTCGAAGATGACGGGTGAATCGGGATAGAGCGATGCAAGCGATTTTGCCAGTTGCATGTGACTTTGGGTCAGGCAGGCAACGTGGACTTCGACATCCGCGTGACGGATTGCCATTTCCAGAGCAATAGGTAACGCGTGAAGTGTCTGATGTCGCTGGGCGATAAGGGGAAACACGACTCTCATGTCACGCAGAGGTCTTCAGGCCTGGCGTACGGAGAACAAAGACAAGCTGGATTCCGATCAGCAATGTCACGCCACAGAGCGTTGCTGGGCCCACGCCTTCAAGGCCGTATTTCCTGACCATGAAGACTAGGCCCGGCAGGAAAAATGCACATTCCAGACAGCGGGCCCATATAGCAGCTTCAGAGCGGTTTATGGTGAAAAGCAGGGGCTCAAGCGGCAGGCCCCATACAGTCACTACTTCGGCAGCGAGTAGCCAGAGAACGACTGGCAACGTCTGAAGCGCACCCGTTTGACCGATATAGATTTGCAGCAGGGGTTTGCCTGCAACAAGGGTCAGAACCAGAAGCGCTGTACCGATTGCACCAGCCATCAGCGCTATCTGAATGGTCAGACGATAGAGGCGTTTGGTTGCCCTGTCTCGCCAGAGGCGTGCCATTTCTGGGTAGACTGTTGTCTGGATCAGCGTTGCAGGTTTGGCAATTCCTGCGGCGATCTGGCTTGCAATCCGGTAATAACCAGCGCTTGCAGGCCCCACGAATGCTCCTACAACCAATGTCCCGATATGGCCGAAGGCGAGGGCGAGTGTCGAGTTGAGATTGGTGGTCAAGGCGAAGCGCCAGATGCCTGGATGAGCCTTGAAAAAGCGGCCGCTTTTCAGGTCTGGAATCAGCGCGCACGTCTCGTGGAATAGGCCCCGGACCAGATCCCGGTTTTTCATTTCACGGGCAGCCATGAAGAAAATCGTTCCCCATGCCGCGATTTCCGCAGCAATCCAGACCCCTGCGAGAGCCGGAAGCGACGCCCATCCCAGTGCCATGGACGCAGTGCCAATAACGCGCACGATTGTGGCTACGGTTCCCTGTACCGCCAGAAGATCGTAGCGGTTGAAGACTCGGAGCAGGCCCATTGGCGTTGCCGATGCCATGAACAGGATCGAAACGCAGTATATAACGCCGATGACATGTATCTGAGGGGGCCAGCCAAGCATGTTCATGCACAACAGGCTGATTGCCGTCCCGCCAAAAAATCCTAAAAGACCGCCACAGCAATCCAGAAGAAGGCTGAATCCGACTATTTTCTGAAATTCCTGGCGCTTGCCATCAGTCAGAGGTCGAAGACCATATTGAAGGACAGTCTGCCACGACTGGAAATCCACGATGTCCCCGATGGTGCGTGCGAACGCGTACATCATGGCAACAAGGCCGAAATTCACGCTTCCAAGAAGGCGGGTAGCAAGCCAGATATGCAGGAGGCTCAGGGGCGCATTGATCGCTCGGCCGCCCAAGAGCACACCCAGATTACTCATGACCCGCCGGACACCGCCCGGTTTGACGTGTTTTGCAGACGAATTTTCGTCAGGCATCAGATGCTAGGAACCTTTGTCTGGTTGTGCCGTTAGGCCCAGTTGATGACAGAGATAGGGTTTCGGACGGAAAGCGAAACTCACGTTTTGTGTCAAATATTTGCAGCATATCTTTGGATCGGAGTGTTCAAACTCAGCAGAGTTGCTGCATTGAATGGCTCTGAAGGTTTATAATCTACCGTTTTTTGTACGCTGGATTGATTGCGCGTTTGGAACGTGCTGCGTATAGAATTCTGAATTTACGGCAGAACAGGCCTTGAGAATGCAGCATGTTTTTGATGGTACAACTTCAGATCGCGCTGGCGCGTGGCTTAGTGTGGACCTTGATGCGCTGACACGAAACTATCTGTTCCTGTCAAAAAAAGTTGGACCTGCAGAATGTGCGGCAGTTGTTAAGGCAGATGCTTACGGCCTGGGTCTGACGCATGTGGGGCCAGTGCTTGAGCGTGCCGGAGCGCGTACGTTCTTCGTGGCGCACATGGAGGAGGGAGTCGCGTTACGCAAAATTCTCCCTAATGTCCGGATTTTCGTCCTCCATGGTTTTATGCCTGGGTGTGCCGAGGAAATGCTGACGAATAATCTTCTACCTGTTCTGAATGATGTCAGTCAGGTGAGGGTCTGGAAGACGCTTAGCGTAAAAATTGGCCATGCTCTGCCCTCTGCGATCCAGTTTGACAGTGGCATGTCGCGTTTTGGTCTGTCAGAAGCTGATCTGGATATTCCGGGGCTTCTTGATGAGACTTTGAAACCGGTTCTGGTCATGAGTCATCTGGCCTGTGCTGATATGCCTGACAGCACTTTCAGTGCCACACAGCGCGAGCGTTTTCTTCAGATGGCATCGCGCTTTCCGGGAGTTCCACGCTCGCTTTCTGCATCTTCGGGTATCTTTCTTGGTCCCGATTATCATTTTGAACTCGTCCGTCCGGGGGCTGCTCTTTATGGAATCGCGCCAGATGGCGGCCCCAATCCCCTTTCTGCAGTAATTTCGTTGGACGCCCGTGTGGTGCAAGTCCGCTCGATCAAGGCTGGAGATCGTGTTGGCTATGGTCTGACATGGACCGCTAAAGAACCCACGCGCCTTGCAACATTGGGTATTGGCTACGCTGACGGTTTTTTCAGGGCTCAGGCGGGGCAGGCCGCTGTCTGGTATCAGGATGTCCGCCTTCCACTCGTGGGGAGGGTTTCCATGGACAGTATCTCGATTGATATTAGTGCATTACCCGACAGCACCCTTAAGCCGGGCGATATCTTGTCGGTCGTGGGGCCGAAGCAGGATGTAGATGCTTTGGCGCGCACTGGTGGTACGATTGGCTATGAAATTCTGACGTCGCTCGGCAGCCGTTTTCATCGGGTATACAAAATGGAAAAGGCATTAGCCGAGAGCATTTAGACCGAGGGTTTTGGAAAACTGCTGTCCACAAAAGAGGCCAGAGTCTCTGGTCCAACTTTCACGGCTGGAATTCCTGAGTTTATTGCGGCTTGGAGGTCCGTTTCCTGATCTCCATACAGCACTGAGCGTGAGAGATCAGGTTTCCATTTGCCGGCGAGATCCAGAATCATCCCCGGTGCTGGCTTCCGCCAGTTGGAAGTCTTTCGATATTGTTCGATTGATGCATTCGGGTGGAAGGGGCAAAAGCGCCAGTCGTCAATTGTCCCTCCGTGTTTACGAATTTCATCGACAACCCATGTCATGAGGTCGTGAAGGTCAGTTTCGGTATAAAAGCCCCGGGCAATTCCAGATTGATTTGTGACAATGAAAACGTGGTAGCCAAGATCTGTCAGGCGCCGCAGCGCTCCAAAAAGATTTGAAGTCCAATGGAAGCGTTCACGTGTGCCAACCCAGCCATGGTCTTCGTTGATCACGCCATCCCGATCCAGAAAAATAGCTGGACGCTCTAGCTGTTTTAAAGAGTCGTTGCTTTCGTTTTGCTGAGGTGGAAACCATAGCTTGCCAGGCAGAGATATCTGACTGAGCTTTCCCGCTCCCAGCAGATATTCTTTCCACTCCTGCCAAGTGAGTGAAGATGTTCCTGCCTGAGGAATGGCATCACGATTTACAAGTAACAGGCAGTTTGAATCTTCGCTTCGCAACTGCCAGGTTTGTTCAGGTTTTTTGCTGGCCTCGGACAGAAGTCTCGCCATATTTCCACTGAAAAGCACAGCCTGGTGAGAGACGAGGAAACGAGGCTGCAGTTGCTCGCAAACAGTTAGCAATGCGCGTGGCGTATTGGCGGCAAGGTGGCACTGAAAATCTGCTTGGCAAGGCAGGTGCGATTGCAGAATTTCAAAGGTGTTTTCCGGGAGTGTTGCTGCAGCGATCAAAATGAATTTACGCACCCCGAACCTCTGTTGCTCACGCATTAGCCAAGCCAGAAAAGGTCGGTCGCCACATTGTCTTAGCGTTGGGAAATCCTGACCTGTCTCCGAAAAATCTATAAATATGATGGATTGGGTGACTGTTGCTGAAGAATGCGCAGACTGAGTGGCAGTTTTGGTCATGGCTAATGAATTTACTAACAGCATTTCTACTGAGTATCTCCGCTATTTTCTTGAATAAGGTGCATCTTCAAGTGTCTTGAGAAACGCGATGATATCTTCGCGCTCACTCACGCTCAAAGCTGGCTTGTCTCCTGCATGTCTGTCGAAGGGTGCATCCATGATATCGACATTGGCGTGATATTCTTTAGGAAGATCATTGTATTTCTGAGGTTGGCCGTCTTTGCCTAATGGATAAATGCGCTCTGGCTGTGTGTCGCGGAGGACGTAGAAATCGATAACCTGTCTAAGCGTTGAATAAACGCCATTATGGAAAAAATGATCGCGTGTTGACGCATTGCGTAGAGTTGGAGTGCTGAAGAACCCGCAATATGCTTTTTGGCCCTGCGTCTCTACCCGTCCCGATTCACACAGGCCAAGATCAGGATGTGAGTTGTCTGCATGCTGTAAGTTCGCAGGTACGCCAAGCGCTTCATATTGGTGATCGGTGAAAAGAGGCGGCAGACGGTCTGGACCCACTGTATCCACGTGGCAGGCTGCACAATTGCCTTTAGCCGGATCATTGAAAAGTCGATATCCGCGGCTTTCCTGGGGCGAAAAAGCAGATTTTCCTTCGAGCCATTTATCGTAACGGCTTGAATACGGATGGAAAGCAGAATCTTCCATCTGATAGCGCGCCAGTGCAAACATGGCTTCCGCGACGAGAAGTGTATCTGATTTCTCGGCAGCGGGTCCGGCAATTTGCAAAAGCGCCTTGGCTGCTGGGCCAGTGCGCAGGCGTTTGGCCACAATTTCAGGCGTTGAGGCCATTTCATTCAGGTCGTAAAGTGGTCCTGTTGCCTGTTCTTGCAGAGTGTCTGCCCGTGCATCCCAGAACAGGCCACCTTGTGGCACGATCGCTGCTGCGGAACCTGCTGTGTTGTTGGCGCTTTTTTGAGTATGGGTCATTCCGGTTGGTGGAGCTACGGAAGGTGCCGCTTCGCTAACAGCATTATCAGGGCCAATACTGAACGGTGGAGTGCGTTCAAGATAGGTTAATGTCGGGACGGTCCGTCGGCCAGAGTGCCTAAGATCCAAACCTCCCAGAGCAAAAATCGTGCTAGCCGACGGGCCGTAATGCGCGGCAGGGTCGTGGCATGACGCGCAGGAGAGGCGTCCTGATCCAGAAAGCAGAGGGTCGTGAAAAAGCTTCCGACCTATACGGCCCATTGCTGACAGGCCGCTATCCGGTGGCCTCACAAGCTGTGTGGGACATGGATTGCGACCGTCCTTATCCGGATCGCAGGACTGGGCAGACCCGGAAACGGGTAATGCGAGCAATGAGGCCAGGCAAAGTGTGGATAGTAGGCCAAAGACGCGTTTCATCACTCCTTAGTGGCTGGCTACAGCAGGGAGTGATGAAATTGGAGTGCCAGTTTTGGGATCCAGAAGCAGCGGGGTGAGGCGAGGAGGCTGATTGAAGTCAAACAGATCCTTCAAATCATGTGCGCCAGCATCGAAGGATCCGTCCCCAAGGCGCTCACCGTCAAGCCAGTTGTCTTCGATGAAGCGTGTGATGGAACTCTGGGTAATCTGGGTATGACCGACATGATTGGTCTTTGCCCAAGGCGAGATAAGCACCAGCGGAAGGCGCGTTCCGGGCCCACAGCGACCGTTAACCGGACGCCCTGAAACACCCTCGGGCTGCACGCCGTTTCCACAACGGCCAGGTCCATCAAGCTGATCGACTTCGGGGTCCATTGAAGAATGCAGAGGACGGATGAAAGCGTGATCGTACCATCCATCTGAATCGTCGTATGCGATAATGACGGCAGTATCTTTCCATTCCGGTCGGCTCTGGATGAAGTTCAGGAGGCGAACAATTCCCTCCTGTTCATCAAGGGGGTCCGAGTATCCTGCGTGGGCGTCCTGAGCTGCTGGAAGTTTCAGGAAAGAAACAGCAGGCATGTGGCCAGCCTGCGTGACTGCATAGAAATCTTCCAGATCATATTCATGATTGGCGGGATCCTTGCCTTTGCCGTCTGTCGTGTTCGTCTGGCCAATGGCTTCGATAGACGAGGGGCGCGCGTGCGTGGGGTTGGCCGTGCTCTGATAATACTGAAACCAGTTATGATGCGGAATATAATCAGGAATATTCTGCGCTACGACCTGCGAATAAATGGAGCGCTGGCAAGCAGTTGTGCCGTTTGAATTGGTGGCCTGAAGGTTGAAGCCACCCATGAAGCCACCCCATGTAACTTCTGCTTGCGTCAGAAGATCGCCGATGTTTTTCCCCGTCATCCAGACCTGATTTTTGGGTGTGGAGCAGACATCGTTGGCAGGATCAATATCATTGATCATCGTCCAGCCGCCCTGTCCGTCGCCAACATAAGGGGATGCGATTTTGCGTGTCGCAGGTGGCTGGGTGGTTGCCTTGATGCGCATGCCGTTGGTTTGCCCGGACACAACTTCCAGCGCCCCCGGCGTGGAAGGACCGTAGGCATCTGTATAAAATGCGTCACTCAAAGCAAAACGCTGGGCGTAATTCCACAATGCGGTGACAGTGTTGCCGTCAAAATATCCCATGACCTGCCCACGGGTACTGAAAGAGCCAACGCCCCCCGGAGATCCACGGCCGGTATAACGCGGAAAAAGATCCGCTTTGCCGTGGTGGTAGGCGAGTTGTTCGGCTGTGTAGGCGTGGTTCTGGTCGGCTGTAGCGGCCTGCGTGCGGTCAAGGCGGAAGGGAAGGGCTGCGTTGAGGCCGTTTTGAGGGTTTGTGTTCGGATTGCTCGTCAGCATACCCGCAGATGCAAGCGTGTTGGCGGCTGGGGTGTCTGGTTTGGCATTGAATGCGGGCTCACCAACAGGATTGGCGGCCTTTGGATATGTGCCGAAGTAATGATCAAAGGACACGTTCTCATTATACATCACCACAAGATGGCGCACGGGAGTGGCTGTCTTTGTGGGGGTCGCGCAGGCAGGGAGTGCTGTTACACTCACCGTCAGAAGGGAAGATGGAGGGTTCGAAAAACCCCCTGGTTTTGATGCCTGCTCTGTGATTCCATTCGTCTGGTTCTGACTGAGGGAATGGTGCTATGAAGCAGGCGG
>Ga0157363_1000842_pt1 | contig 24404 bp, 11 predicted proteins | sample AttsexASBM1_FD_111477 | JGI IMG/M metagenome (GOLD analysis project Ga0157363, IMG submission 111477) | Fungus gardens microbial communities from leaf cutter ant in Ribeirão Preto, State of São Paulo, Brazil - Atta sexdens ASBM1 | ecosystem: Host-associated > Fungi > Mycelium > Unclassified ... | reverse complement strand
TTTATATAATTATATATAAAAATACATAGAGAAATTAATTATGTGCGCTTCTCCTCTCAAAAACCCGACGGTGCACAAAACACATATATATATATATATATATATATATATATATATACATATATATATATATATGTATATACATATATATATATAATATATATATATATATATATATTATATATATATACTTGTTAATCCAGCAAACGAGAATGGATTAAAATGGATTGAAATTTTTTTCTATCTAAATGCGTATTTTAAATACTTTTTAGCGAATACTTTTTTTTGGATATAATTGGATTCAATTAGATTCTATTGGATGCAATTGGATTGAAAAACTGCATTTCCTAATTCAAAATTTTGAATTGAACAGTATTCACAATTGTGTGTTTTTGCACAGAAAAAGCTAATATTATTTTTAGATTGAAAGGCATAGAGATATGCTTCATGCAATTCCTATAAATGAATAAAAATTCAGAATTAAAAAGCATTCATTTTAACATTCGTGAATCAATATTTTTGAAAATCTATTTCAATTTATTTCAATTCATTCTCGTTTGCTGGGTATATTTTGATTGCTGACTATTTTTAAATTGTGACGTATTTACTTCTAAATCTGTCATGCATATAACATTTAATAAATATTTTTTCTTCAATCAATCTATTATATCTTATACTTATTAAACATACAATATGTATATATGTACAATCTTCATAAATTATTACATTAAGATGATAACACTGGAGATGAAATTTGATTTGAAAGCTTAATTTTTTTGAAAGTCGGTCCATAATCATAATCTTCCTCTGATTCTGTTGAACTAATATTGATAATTTCACTGTGTTTATATTCGACAGGTAACTCTAATACTTCATCGTCTTCACAAGAGCATACATTTATATCTGATTCTATATCACTCTTCTGAATCCTTGAACGAGATATATCAACATTCAAATAATCATCAATATCACTGACATCATCAGAGATAATGCTACAGTTTGAAGAAACACTGTTTTCATTGACATTCATTATCTCCTTGAATATTTCTGATTCTGAAATTTTACATGCAGCAATATATGCACATAACTGTCTTAATCATAATATCTTAATCATTTATTATAAACAAACCTGTACTAGTTATTTTAGAGATTAGTGAAGTATTAGTATCCACACTTGTTAAATTTAGTGAATCACAGTCTGATATTTGAATGTTTAATTTTCCAAATGAAGCAACAAGTTGAGAACGGAATTTTATATATGATTCTATTTTATAAAAGCATATTTTACACAAAATTGCATTATCTATCTCCGATATCTAAAAAAGAGCAATATAATATATATGTATTTACATTAAATTGTCGTATGTATAAACATATATATATAATAAACTAAATATAAATTATTATAAGATATTCACTGTATGACCAGTAATTAATTCGATAGCATCTCTCAGTGTCATATATCCATCAGGTTTCTCATGTGTGTCTTTTTCTTGTAAGTTAAGCAACAATTTGTCATCAAACACATTTCGGTGATTATCATCAGACAACTGTTTACAGGAGATACAATAGATATCCGACTGTAACAAAAATCAATTAAACATCTACATAATTAATCTGTATTTTCTAAATTTTCTTTAGGTATTATATGTCATTTATTAAAAACAATTATTATTTATTCCATGTGAATGAATCCTCAATATATTAAAATTAAAAATTTATATTCACCATTTTTCCAAAAGTTATATATTGAATCAATGGGCGTCGTCCTCAAAGTTATAACGTAAATATCGACAGATTATCAATAAGACATAAGAATATATATATATATATCAATAATTTCCTCTTAAAATGTCAATTTTAAATGAAATATGTCAATCGTTCAAGAGAGAAAGAAAGAGATGCATCGATACTGATAGCTGAAAAAGAACTGTGTACAATTACAATCACTGATGAAAAAGTCGCACGAGAAAAGGCAAGAAAAACTTCACTCGTTCAATTACATTTTTCTACGTTTCGTATCTTTCCTTTTATTTTAGAAACTAAATAGATCTCCATATCGAACTGTTTCAAGAGTAAACAGCGCATTTAGTTTACGATTACTCCTACTCTATATTTGATCTAAACACGAAGGTCGCGACGGTGTAAACAGTTTATTTATTGTGTTTAGATTGTCTTTAAGTTAAATATAGGATATAGATCGCCAACTAAACGCATGCTGTACCACTGCGAAGTGCGAAGACCGCGTCGTGAATGATCACAAGCAGAGGGAGCAGAGTGATGGACACACATTAAAGAGCATCGACGAGTGTTGCTGATCGAGCCAACCTAACCTGACACGATCAGCAGGCAGACAGACAGTGACAGACGTGAAGCAAGCGCGTAACTTTTCTCGGAGTTCTCGGCAAAGACGAGCGTCGCAAATGATTCAATCGTAGCGTCGACGCGAATTATGGCGAGCCGTAAGAGGACCGACGATCCAGATCGTCGGTTGTCGTTGTCTCAACGCCACTTGTGGTCCTCGTCGTCTGACGAAGAGGAGGAGAAGACGACCTCCTCCTGGACGCCCTGCGTAGCGGAGTGTAAGAACTCCTCATCGCTGTCGGGAAACGAAATGGTCTTTCTGCCATTTTCGTCGTCCGATGAGGAGAAAATGATATCCTCTTCTCGTTGCCAGGATATCCAATCAATGAACAACCCATCGCCGACATCGGACCGTTTCAGCAGGAGTCACGTCGACTCCATCGAGCAGTCGACAGGTTAGAATTATCATTACTATTTATTATACCACGTGGACGCTTAGACGCGGGAGATTGTTTTTTCTTTTTCTCGTCTGACTGTGGAAGCTAAAAATGATTTTTCACAGGTCAAGATGCATCGTCGCGTCGCGACAACAATCCTTTTAGTTTTAAGGCCTTCTTAAAGAATGGTATGCAGCAAACCAACTATCACAACACCGGGGCAAGGCCAAAGGTCTATTCATCCTCCACATCGAGTCCTGGTAACGTCCTTGACAAAGATAATGTCGGCAGCGTGTATTCTGGTCGAAATCCAACGGAACTGCCAGACTTTGTACAGGATCACCTGGTCATTGAACAGTGTTACCTGAATCATGAGAATAGTCAATCAATACTACCTGATGTGGATAATTTGCCGGATTTTGCATTGAACAGTATGGAGCAAAGGCAGTCTCGATTACGGAACGAGACCAAAAAGAACGACTCTGACATCTTGTGCGATGATCTACGATCGTTTGATCTCACTGATACGTTGCACAAAGGCTTACCACACAGAGATCATTCTGCATCAAATACAAAAAATCAAATGCATTCAAATCACTTAGACCTACCTATATTCGAGGATAGACTCAACGAAACTGCACCTATCTTTCCTCGCCCTGAACACAGAGGTATCTTGCTGACATGTTTCAAATTATACAATTATGTTCCTGCTAAGTTTGTGAAGATAAGAGGCATTTTCTTTACAGGATTTCCATTCGATTTGCCATTACCCTTTCCTGACTCCAATCCTAGTATAAATACAACCGCACGAGGCGATCTTCCATCAGGAGGTGAAGCGAATGTTCACAAATCTCTACCAGACTTCTTAAGTGATGGTCCTATACATAGATCTTCAGATTCAGAACCTACAGTGAATATGACAGAATCCACAGAAAGAAGGGTAAGATCGCTGTATAATACAGCAATCTAATAAATAAGGTATAGAAGAAATAAGGTATAGAAGAAGTGGAGAGAATCTGAAGATCTTATATATTATTACAGCTTTTGCTCGAGAATGAAAGATTACGTCAGCAATTAGAAGCATCTCGAAGGCAACTTAATGAAAAAATGGAAAGGTAATTATACATTGCTGGAATAAATTTCAGTTTACATCGATTCGTTAATTGCAGAATTCGTTCATTGGAGGCAGAATTGTTATCTAAAAAGGAAGTGGAACACGAAGAAACTGTGCACTTGGAAAAAGCGATGGAACAAGTCGAAGATAACTTAAAACGAAGTACAGTAAGTAATAAAGATAAGGATTTGCATAAGGATTTCAAGTTGCAAATTGGAATTCTTACATATTGATTATATTATGTGGGAAACGACAGCATTCTATTTGTATTTCATAGAAGCGAGCAGTTAATGCTGAAAGTACTGTCACATCATTGAAGAAAGAGATTAAGGTTTTAACAGTTAGTATTGTTTATGCTTGATCAACTATAATGGAACAGAATATAATACGTTCTGATATATCGGCTTGCAAATCTGTTAATTTAGACAGAGATATCTCTACTACGACTGGAGAATAATGAACTTCGAGCTGGTATCTCAGCAACTGGACAAAGTGAATCGAATGCTGGTGCTGTTAATATGAATCGTACAATTAGAAGGCTTGCGCGTGATTTATTCGCAGCTGCATCGTCGGCTGAAGTATCCCTCAGGTATCCTTAATTATTTGATTACTATCAATTACAAAAAAAAATATATTTGAAACATTTTATAATTAATTTAGAATACTGTCTATTTTAATAAAGAGATGCGTAATTTTTTCAAATCTAAACGATATTTCGTGTATTTCTTTACAGACAATTAATGTCCGGTGTGGATAATCTAAGAGTGCTCGCATCAACCCTCGAAAATGTGGACAGGATAGAAGACTGGACCAAAGACTTTTTACCTGATTCCGACGAGGATAATGCCGCCGGTCCCGCAGTATAATAGAATTTTTTCTCTTTCTCTCTTTCTCTATATATACATATTATATATATATTCGTATTTTCACACTATTCCCCTTTTTCACTTCACCATATATCCCATCAATTTCATTCTGCGCATCCATTGATGATAAATGATCCATACATTGATCGATTCAACATGTTAATGCATTGTTATGCAATGTATTGATATTTTGAACGCAATGAGAATTTATTATTCAACCGTTTCTTGTTATCTATATTCGTTGCAGAATTTTTAATTTCCATCCCTCCTGCTGCCGCCCAGACTAACATCCTAACGTAAGATCGCTTCGATTTGAACATATAAATATATATTATTTATAAAATATTCATGATATTTTTATATTTGTGACAATTTGTAAAATTTATTTAATCGAATCTATGACGATGCAAAGAAGCAGATACATTTCCAACGATATCATGACCTTCTTTGATTGAAGAGGAACATATTTTCTTAGTTGTATATTGTATGTGTGAACAAAAAATGCAAATTTAAAAAATTAATCGGAATCTTACATGATATCGCAAAGCTGATAGACATTAAAAATAGACATTAAAAATATTCTCCTGTTTTCATCACGCAGCATAGCACGTGATATAAAGCTAGAATATATTTTTTATATATATAAGAGATATCGAGATTCTCTCTTACCGCGTATACGATATGTACACATGAGGCTTTAAATAGACATATATAACAATTATATAACAATTATACATTTAGTCCGATTCCAGTCCATAAATTTACTAATAAGTTCAGATCACAATGCTTGTATATAATGTCGTATATATTTATTTTCGATCGTATATAGATACATACATGCGAAGTACACTCGAATTGTGTACGATATATGCGTAATACTTTGGTATTGAAAGAAATCAGATATATACATTTCTATATACATACATACACACACACACACACACACACACACACACACACACATACACACACATACATACACATGTACATACACGTACCATACATATACAAATGTACAACTACGGATAACATTTATGATACTCAATTTGTCAACTTTTTTTATTTGGTACATTTGGAATAAAATAAATTTCAAATGAAAAAATTGGGAGATGAAGTATAGAAATTAGAAAATTTCAAAGATACTTATCCTTCGACGACAAATCGTATTACGAATTTGAAATTAATACTTTTTTAACATATTGTAGCATTAAATGATAAACGATAAAAATGAATATTTCAAAAAATACAATAAAAATATGAAGAACTAAGTAACTTATTGAATTTGCAGTGAAAAAAGAACATATCTTATTCAAGTCCCTCGAAAATACTAAGTAAATCGGTCTGTGTTTCGGTATGACTCGTTTGTGTATTTAACCAGGATCTACAGGCTCCAGTGGGAATGTTGCAATCGGTTCCGCAAATCAGGGATTTTGTTTGAGTCTCGGTAGAAACTGTAGTGTCGTCGTGCGACCAAGCAGTCTGAGTCTGTATATTGGATAGCCCTAAATCGGAAGACAGCATTTTATCGCATGTTTGAGTGTACGTGTTGCTGTATAGCAGTTGCTCCATGTTGTCTAGATTATCTGTAGTTTGCGTTTCAATGTTTGAACTTAAAGCAAACGGTCTCGATCCGAAAGATTCGGAATAAAAATATGAAGGAGAAAAGGCTTGTTCGGTTTGCGTTTCTATACTGCTAAATCTGTCTTCGAATGTCTTAGTGGTTAGCATAAGATCTGCCTGGGACATTCCATCGGTCGAAGCGAAAGAATATCCTTCAACTGCTGACGTGTCCTCGACATAAGGCAAAGTCATTAAAGCCACTGTACTCTTCGGTACGCATTGTATTAAAGGATTATGACTGTGATTGTAGAATGTATCAAATTCCGTCTGAGTCACGCTATCATTAAATGCCTCGAATATATCTTTTTCTGGTATCGTTTGCGTGCCTGAAGTATTCTTTTCCTCCCAGAAATCCTGCAAGCCCACGTCATGACGAAGCGGCAGCGGACTAGCCGGAAATAAATTGGTCGATGCGAAATTATTGCCGAGATTAAGATCCTCTTTTAGCAACGTTTGTTCTGATTGTTTCGATAATGCGCGACACTTTCCACCACGTTTGTTTATCTTTGGCAATTCTCTGTTTGCTTGTGGTGTTTGTGTTTCTATTGATTTTCCGGAAGTTTTCTCTTTAGAAAAATGATTGGTTTGTGTTTGCTGAGATATACGACGTTTCGTATTGTGTACATTGTTATTGTTGAATTTTAATGGGCTCGGTCTCTTGCTTCTTTTATAATCGTCTGTTTGTACTCCAACATCGGATGTATTTTTTATCGTATTAATATTTTCGCTATTCTTTCCAGATTTATCTGGATTGGGTAGTATCGAGACAGGTTTACCTATAATTTTCCTTGGTAAGATAATTTGCGTTGTCTTGGAGTTGGTATGTCTGCAAAGATATTATAAATATATAAAATAAAGTAAATTTTCTATTCAATTACAATTATGATAATCATGCCTAGTGATGGGTATTCAATCATATCTCTTACGAATTTTCAATTAATTTAATCATTGCTCTGCAACATTTCGAATATTATTCGAAACTGTATATCCTTGAAAGTCTTCATAGATCTTGATAAATCTTGAAAGTCTTGATAGTCTTAAAATTTGATAATTCTTGATTTCTTCGATTAAAAAACCATTTGTTTAAATTAAAGAAATTTGCGCATTGCTATTACAATTAAAGAAAACTTTTTGTGATTTGAACCTCATTTCTTGAAATCAAGTAAATTTTTATTTTCGTCAAATGTATTTTCATTTTAATTTAAAAAGAAATTATTTTTTAATTGTTTAAATTTATTAAAATATTCAAGACTTTCATTCGAGACTTTTCAAGACATTCAAGACTTTTCAAGATATTCAAGACTTCTCAAGACATTTAAGATTGTATGATTTCGAATCATATTTGAATTAATTCGAATTTTTCATATTCATATTCGAACTAATTCAAAGCATCTTAATGATATCCATCACTAATCATGCCATTACTAAAAATGCGCAATGTGAATAAACATACCGTGAATTTTTATAATTTTCCGTTACAGTGTGCAGAGATCGCTTTGCGTGCGTAAGCAACGCTTCATATGTGACGTAAGTCTTTGAGCAGGAACATGTGAATTCTATGCCACAAACTCTTGTATGTCCGTTTTTAGCGGATTCAGTGGAAAAACTCTTGCCGCAGCGACTACACGCATAATTTTTTTCTGCGTGTACCTTCAAATAATGCTGGAAAAGATATAGTATAGCGTTATTAATATATTCTTAAAATCGATCTCCCAATTTTTTGTCATTCATTATCATATGAAATATCGAAATGTACATACCTGCTTCAAGTATTTCATGGTGCTAAAGTATCTCTGAGAATTAACAGCGTAGATGCACGACTGTATTGGGCAATGATAATGTGCGTTTTCCTTTGCAATTTTATCTAACTTTTTATGTTGATGCACCTTAAGATCATGTAGCCGGTAACGCGGCTCGTTTCTGAAAACAAGCCCGCATTGCTCGCATTTGACATTATTATTTATTATGCTCAGCTCTTCCGGCGATGGACAGATCATCTTCACAGATGATGATACGCTGCTTTCAGCCGATCTATTAGGTCTCCTCGGCATTGCAGGTTATCTTATCACATGATTTCACATAAACTCTCACGATATATTTGTCGACTCAGCAATATACAAAAAATACTTGGCATGTTGTCACTTTTACTCCTTTTTTTCTCATCTCATTTAGCATGATGTCTTTTTGATTTATAGTACCTATAACATAATTAAAGACATGTATAATGTATTAAAAATGTACTTAATTTTTTCTAAAATGCAACAAGTACTCCAAAATACTTAGTATTTTTTTTTATGTATAAAATCTTACGTATATTCATTGTTTGGAAAGCTGTTTCTTATACGTCTCTCGTCAAACTGAAGATATTGATACAATTCCAGATATCGTATATATAGTTGGAGTTATCCGGGCTTATCTCAGCTGTTCGAAACCATCTTGAAGCCAGTAAGAAATTCGGAATTAGAATAGCGACACAATTATCGCTTTTGTTCCGCACGCTTTTAAGTATCCCTCAGCCCTTAGCCTGTCAGCGCGGCGCTACTTGTCGCGAGCCGGGAATGAATCCTCCTTTGCGCCCGGCTCGGTCTCGGTACGTCTCACGTCTCGCTCATCGGGCCGGTTGGGTCGATCGATCTTCCGAGTTCCGTGTTCCGTCCGCGAAGAGCAGCGGCGGTGGCAAGTGCTCGAGAGACGTGTGCGACGAAAGTGGACCGCGGCCGAATTCGCGAGCGCAACATACTGACTCAGTGCGTTCCACCACTCGTACGGAGGACGTGCGTGCGTGCATCGAATGTATGTTTAACAATTTTCTTTTTGAAACTGCATAATAGATCTGTGTCGGGACTGATTCCCTCACAATTCTTGTCTATCAATGAGCACGAGAACTGACGATCCACGAGCTGTCACACGGTAAAGTAAACGTCGACAGTTACGTTTCCGGAAATTTTAATAGATCATCGTGTATACGACATGCACCACGTACGTTGCACGGTCGTATTATTGATTTTTACCTGAGAAGAGAAACGTGTAATCGCAGTCGTACCTACATGTATGTCGCGAGTCGCGACTCAATACATGTAGCTGTCCAAGTTTTGCAATCGACTTCTATCAACATCTCGGAAATTTCTAGACTCCAACTGTCCGGTACTCTAATGTATATGTAACAGAATTGATTGCTCCGATGTTTTTAATTGTGCTTTCCGTAATATTCCTCTTTTTTTTTCTGCTCGATGAAGCTCGAATGAGGGTTGAATTTCACAGGGAATATCAATTCTGTCAATATCGGACAATCATAGTTGTCTCTATTACTGTTTGCATTGTAGTTGAAAAACTGCGATCTAGAAAAAAAATGAAATTATTTAAAAGATAATCAGCTTAAGATTATCATAATTCAATTGTCATATGAAGAATTTATTTCAATTGCTAATTGACAATTTGGCAGGCCATCAAAATATTGAAATCTTTTCCTATCATTTTTCTATGCAAATACTAATCAACTTTTTTGGAACTGTTTTTTATATCTCGGTAATCTTTGATAAAAAAACTTGCTATTGCAAAATAAATATGGAAATGAAATTTTTTAAATTTTCTCTTCGAAAGATTTCAAATCATTTTAATATAACGTATAACAAAATTAGTATTTATTTTATAAAATTACTTATCTTAAGATTTTTGCATCATATAATGGCGTAAAATGTTATACAAAGCTTTAATAAAGCAATAAAACTAATATATTCATTGTGCCAATCTATACGACCGTCGTCGTGGTCATTGCATTGTTTTTTTTTAGAGTTGTACCAATAGAGCGATCATGAATTTAACGTTATCAAAGCTCTATCCGTAGTTGTTAAGATTAAGAAAGCGTTATCAATTAAATATATTTTTTAGTTAGATTCGTTCTATTTTTTTCAGATACAAGATTTAATTAATAATAATAAATTTTATTGTATTAGCACATTAATTAAAATAATAGAAATATAAAAATATAATATAAATCTGTAATTAATAACTTATTTGTATATAAATTCATAACTTTGTCATTTATTTATAATAAATAACATGTAAAGTACTCTAATTAATTTTAAAACTTTGATTTTTTATTGTTTAATTTATTATCTCAATGGGAGATTATTAATTTTTATGAAAGATTGATTTTTATCTTCGATTTCAATTGTACTTTATTATTTTTTCAACAAGTATTTGATAAATAGAAATTATTATTTCTGTAATTTCTCGTTTCGAAAATATTTACATGATTCTGTGATAACAAAATAATTCACACTATTAGAAAAAAATATTTATAAGTGACGCGTCACAAGTTATCCATAAAAAAATTAACTTTAGAACTTCGAAGAATATGCGTTATAATTATTGTTAGTGGAAACGAATAAAACTCGATGTGCCGTTAGCAAACATCGCATCAGTTGTCACTGATCGATAGCGTATGCTCAAACATTTCAAATGTACTTGCCTTTCGTGTATTATTAAGAAGCTTTGACATTTTACTCCATTATAATGTTTAGAACGTTTGTATATAATAATTTCGGAATTTATTAATTCGAATTAAATTCTAACAAAAATTTACTATAAAAAACAATATTTATAGTGACGACACGTGAATTATTATTTAATTAGCCATAAAAAAATTAATTTCATTGTTGAAAAATATGCGTTATAATTATTGTTGGTGAAAATGAATAAAACAGCTGCTCGATATACTGTCAAGCAAATATCGTGTCAATTATTACTGATCGATAGTGTATGCCCAAATATTTCAAATGTTTGAAATATTTTCAAACAATTAAAAATATTGTCTTTCATGTATTATTAAGATGACATTTTACTTCATTTTATTTCACACTTGCAAAAATAGCACATGTCATAAATATCTAGATAAGAAATATCTAAAAAGCGACTCATTTTAGCATAAATTGCAAACGGTTCATCATATTGACATAATTATTAAACACGTTGCTATGTTAGGTATATGTATGTACTTTGGTGTTTGTCTTTTTATTCTGAAAAAAGTTATGCAAGTCTTCAGTGCGCGTATTCTTGGGAAACTGTTCACGACAAAAATTTAATCACCTTGTCGACTAAAATATCTCAGTGTGTTCCTTGTATTTAATTTCAAAATTAAACATCGGGATGACAGGAGCCAATTAGATGAGAGCTATGATTTAGTATCTGTGAAAATTTTTACGAATAAAAGGAGATGTATGATATAGATCAGGTCTGTCCAATTTGAGCTTCGGAACTAAAACGTAAAATCATCGACGTAAAAAAATTCAAGATTGTTGTAAGATTTTTTAGGAATAATAAAGTGTTGATAAGCGTCACTTAAATGCGTATTTACAATCCCTGAAATCTTACCTACATTGAATTTTTTTGCATCGATGACTTTGCTTCAGAGCTCAAATTGGATACGAGAGGATTTGATATAGATGAATATATAATAAAAATGATATAATATATATAATAAAAATAGAGAGAGTCTTATATGTTAAAAAAAGTGTAATTTTAGAAAGTGTAATTTAGAAATTAATATTGGCCCTTGATTTTTGTTAATAAAAATAAAAATTCAGCTAGATCCCGAAATAAAATTATCGATATCATTAACAATATTCGACACGTAAAATATAATAAAATGATCAACGACAAGAAATGCTTAGTTCGTCACACTGTCAATCAGTACTTAAATATGCAAAGTTTGCTAAAAATTTATGTAGACCTGGATCATTCCACAAGATTGTTTCCTTTGCATAATTAGATTGCAATAAAATAGACTCAGGAGGGAGAATGTCAGTCACGTGTCAGTCACTAAAATCGCTATTTGGTTTGATTGCATTCATGCAGAGATATAAGAGAGGAAGACAATACACCATAACGTTTCCATTTTTCCTGGTAAATGAGATTAGAAGAGACATAGAAATATAGAAAGAGAAAAGAAGTAAGAAGAGAAGAGGTGAATCAATAGCACAAGATTTTGATGATATCCCATCAATTGGTGCTTTCATCTCCGGCATCAAGCCATATTTTCTGTTCCTGTTCTCTTTAGAAAAACGGAATATTATCGGAAGAGGTGTTGAGAGAAACCACTCTTTTCCGCGATGAGAGACACCGGTAACCAGGCCAAGTATGAGCAGCTCTTAGACGACGCTGGTCTCGAAATTCGCAACGACGACAAGGAACATAATGAAGAAAATACGACACTAGATGAGGTAAGCTCAACGGTAGATTAGAATATTTTCCAGTTCTGAACAATGATCAGGAATATGTTCTTCATATATGCATGCAGAATTTTTAGTTGTATTCATCAATATTTGTAATCAATATTTAAATTTAATTCTCTGTCGTTAGAATCTTTAAAGATATCTTGATACTGATATTTTGATTGCGACTCATGGTAGATAAATTTAAATCTGTAAAAATAAGTAAAATACAATATCTAACTTTTATGACATAGTTAATAAAAAGCTTTGACAAATATATCAGAATTATATTTATATTATATTATATTTATGATTTTTATATAATGAAATAATGAAAAATTTGCTCGAAGATTATTCTTTATTGCTGACAGAAGAGCTAAAATTCATATTGCTGACAAAGAATTAAAACTTGATGTGATCTGATGTGTTTATTGATATTATAGTAGTAAGGTATGCCAAAAAATATACATTCGGCATATTTCAATGAATACTTTCAGAATTTTCTTTAATTGAAAAAGAAAGTTTAAACAACATACTCAGCTGCTGTGTATTTATTTTAATGTCTTTACATTCATTCCTTGAAGGATACTGTATATGTGTGAATCATTTGGTATACGTACTTTCTGTGTGCACGCACAATTATTACAATTAGTACAATTATTTCACACAACTGGATAAAAAATTAGAAATGTGCGATTTCCGATATATCTGTAAAATCCATTCAAGTTATCATGGAAGTTATCAAAAATATATCAAACTGAAGCAAGTTGTTTCATTTTCGCGTCATTGTGCTCCAATATCTCATTTTTCGATCCTAGTTTTCGTCGTTTTCGATATTTAAATTTGAAACTTATTTCAATATGATTTATCTGTTCCTCGTGGCTGAACTTTTTACACTTTTCATCCTTTTCCTTTTTGCCTCATAGTGTAGCTATAAAAAAAAAACTTTCTTCCGGCAAGGGCGCGAAATTTGATTCCTGTAATCTGCTGTAACCTCTCTGAATAATTCCAGTGATTTTTCAAGAGTGTTGAAAAGATGAATATTTCAATTTTCTTTTAACGTCCCACCTAATTATTCCAGAAAGAAAGATAATTATTATAAAAATAAAGAAAACAATAATGAATGAATAATCAGAATTGAAAATCGTGGATTATGATACATGCTTACGTAAGTGAAACTCATATGTTACAAGGAAATTCTCGTTATATTATACGTAAACTGCAAGGACATGAAAATGAGAGCATTGCCAATAAATTGCAAGGATTAATACGACTAATGATACCTGTATATAATGACGTCAAGTATCACATTCATTTGATCGGCAAATAATGGCCTGTATCTCGAAAAAATGTTTAAACGACACATTAACGTTATTAAACCTGTTCTTCTTAACACCTTCTTTTTTTATCTTCTTTTTCACATTTGCAGCAAAATGTAAGTCTTGTTTCAAGTGAAAAAATACAACCACATGCTTGCACTGTGCAATAATATGTCACGTAAATAAATGAAACAGAAATAAACAGAAATTCATGATACATAAATTGTAATGAAACACAAGTTCCTGAAAAAATTTCGTTAAAATTATTCCACGTTTTGGAACATTTTAGCGAAATTGCTGAAAATTTACTGAAACTTCACTGAAAGTGAATTTTTCAGTTAACATACTGAAAAATCACTAAATTCAATCGAAATTTTTCTGAAATTTTGTCGAAAATGAATTTTTCAGCTAAAAATCACTGAAATTAAACTAAAACTTTTTTAAAATGCCGAAATTTTGTTGAAAAGTATTTTAAAACGTGGAATAATTTCAGCAATATTTTTCCACCAGAGGTGACACTGTATTTATCTGGATCAAATCTTATTATTCATTTCCCTTCCAGTAAAAAATCTAGTTTTTTATTCATTATCTTTTTATTCATTATCTTTCGGATATTGGAATTTGTGACGTATGTGAAGACTTGACCTCTTGACTTGACATGAGTGTGACACGACATTGCAAGAAATCGGAATGATGGAGTGTATACAGAGTTCGGCAAAAGAAAGAAAATGAAGTACGATCATCTGTTGACTCTATCGACAATATCTGCTGATAGCTATAGATGCGTCTCACAATTCATAACTGTCTCGCATCCCTCGTGAGTCCGCGTTGATCCGCGTCGCGCGATCCCTTTTACATGGTGAGATTGTGTCGAAAGTGATCGCATTTTCCTATTTATTTGATATGCTGCCTTCGACTATTTTATGATCTGTCCGTGTGTCTGATCATGTCTAATCGTTACTTTGATATCCGTTTGAAAATGCATTGACAGATTGACTGGACCGCTCGTCACGAGGTTAATGTTCGAACGTTCATTATTTTATCACAACATACATTTTTGTTAGTCGAATTTTAACCAATAACTTTTCTATTTTTATTTATTGCTGACTCCATTTTTTTTCCATCAGTCGAACGTTCTGCCCGGCGTATTTTTGCACAATTTTAACAATGAGATAGTGCACAAGGTAAACAATTTAGTCCAATTTGGTGCTATTGATAAGATGGCGAAAAACAGCGAAAAAATGCGATGACATGTGCTGATAGTACTTCAATACACACCTAAGTATTTTTATGTGACAATGATTTTCAGGATAAAAGACAAAATTGTGAAATGTGGTTGACAACTGCTGAATCGGCTAGTCTGGGGGCAGAGGAAGTAGCAGCTAGATTACACGTGGATGTACGAACAGGACTCAGGTGGCAAGAGGCTGATCATAGAAGGCAATTAACAGGTTTTAATGAGTTCACTGTAAAGGAAGAAGATCCACCATGGAAAAAATATATCGAACAGGTTTGTGTTTCTTGTTGTAACAGATCTCATACAGATATTAGTAACAACATATAATACAATTTAATTATATTTGTACACTCAATTGAATTTATATTCTTTTTTCAGTTCAAGAATCCATTGATTCTTCTTCTACTTGCCTCTGCATTTGTCAGCGTATGTATGAAGCAATTCGACGACGCTGTCAGTATTACTGTAGTAAGTAGACTTACACATGTTCATTGATCTCATGAATTTTGATAAGTATTATCTAACTTAAGTGTGCGATATGTTCTTTTGTAGGCTATCATAATAGTGGTGACAGTTGCATTTGTACAAGAATATCGATCAGAGAAATCTTTAGAAGAATTGAATAAATTGGTACCACCAATATGCCACTGGTAAATAGATTTATGCTTTTTATTAAATGCCTCATTAATCATACGCTATATAATAACGATGAATATTAGTCCAATGTTGAGGCAGCATGTATCTAAATTTACAATTCTTTAGAAGTATGGTCCTTGGAGGATATACTAACCCTTTTACGTGCAGCATTCCTTTCCCTTCTTAGTGAAGAAGATATAATATGTCGTTGCATTCTATAGAAGGTGAAACTTACTTCTATGAAATTTCATAAAGTCCTCTATACTTAACAATTAAAGAAATCCCGACTAAGAATAATTGTCAAAACATTCTTCATGAAATTTTTAACTTTGTTAACATTTTTTTTTTAATTTACTTAATTTTACTTAATTGTTAAGATACTTTTACATTACTATTATGTCCTGATATTTTGTTTCCAGCTTAAGAGAGAGCCGTGTAGAAACATTTCTTGCACGTAATTTAGTTCCTGGTGATATAGTATATTTAAATATTGGAGATAGAGTACCTGCCGATATCAGAATATTTGAAGCTATAGATCTGGCGATTGACGAGAGTAGTTTTACTGGAGAGACCGAACCGGCGCAAAAGTCGACAGCCCCTTTGCTTAAGACTAATGGATTGACGTCAAAGAGAAATATTGCCTTCATGGGCACTTTAGTACGATGCGGGAATGGCAAGGTAGATTCTATTCAAACTATATTTAAAATTCTTGAGAATGGTTGCGCTACTATCAACTTATGTTATAATATCGCGCGATACAGGGAATTGTAGTGAATACGGGAGAAAAGAGTGAATTTGGGGAGGTTTTCTCGATGATGCAGGCTGAGGAGGCACCAAAGACTCCACTACAGCGAAGCATGGACATTTTAGGTACTCAGCTGTCCTTCTATTCGTTCTGCATTATTGGTATCATTATGCTCCTGGGCTGGATCCAAGGTAAGGCTATCCTTGAGATGTTTACCATTGGTGTAAGCTTGGCAGTAGCGGCTATACCGGAAGGCTTACCTATCGTCGTGACTGTGACACTGGCATTGGGAGTGATGAGAATGGTTAAGAGAAAAGCTATTGTAAAAAAGTTACCAACCGTTGAGACTCTCGGTAGGTTAACAAAAATATGAAATATTTATTTTATTCAAGTTGTTTTTCTTATTAATTTAATTTATCTATCAAAATATGTTTTTTTAATCTCTTATCTAAAACTTCAAACGTAAGAAGAGAGCTTATTTTCTTTTTAGGCTGCGTAAATGTAATATGTTCTGATAAAACCGGCACAATTACAAAGAACGAGATGACCGCTACGATTCTCGTTACATCGGAAGGTTACATCGCGGATGTTACTGGAGCGGGATATAACGGGATGGGAGAAATACACATACGGAAGTGTGATAATCCTGATCTCGCACATGCTGCTATCAGTAACATGCTGGAAATAGGTTGCGTTTGTAACAACGCTATCATACAAAATGACGTTCTGTTGGGACAACCAACGGAAGGCGCGCTGATAGCAGTGGCAATGAAATTCGGAATGTATGGTGTCGCTGATAGATATTTGCGATTGCAAGAATATCCATTTTCTTCTGAGCAAAAAATGATGGCTGTGAAATGTACACCCAAGTTTGGCGAGGTAAATTTAAATGAAGCAAAGGGCCGTATTAGTTATTATTTAAATGAAGCAAAGGATCACATTATTCTTACTTATAGATTTTTATGTTGGAATGTTAAATACATATGCTATAATTCTATATTTCAGAATAGACAGGAAATATACTTTGTGAAAGGTGCTTTGGAGAAAATCTTACCACAATGTACAAAATATTATGAGAACGGTCAAGTGTATTCCCTTAGTCAAAAGAAAGATCAAGAATTCTTGACAGAAGCATATGATATTGGTCAACAAGGATTGAGAGGTATTATTATTTTTTTCACAAACTATAATAAATGGATAATAAATTTAAGAATTATATTTTTCTGTAATTACCAATTTGGTTATTTATGTATACAGTGATTGGTCTGGCACGTGGTTCTTCATTACAAGATTTAATTTATGTTGGCTTGGTTGGTATTTGTGATCCACCAAGACCGTATGTGCGCGAATCTATCAGCATTTTAATAAATAGTGGCGTTAAAGTGAAGATGGTAACTGGTGATGCTAAGGAAACTGCAGCTGCAATAGGTATATAAATAAAAAGTATATAAATAAATAGTATATCATGTGTAAAAAGTTTGCATTTTTTAATACAATGGATATAATTTTTTATGATTAAAGTTATAAAAATTTAATAATTTTTTAGCTAGCATGATTGGCTTGGACACACTTCATAGTCGATTGCTTTCGGGAGACGAGATCGATATGATGTCCGAACATCAATTGGAACAGTGCATTAATAGTGTTAGTGTATTTTATCGAGTAACACCAAAGCACAAACTTTGTATTGTAAAGGCCTTACAGAGGAATGGTAACATAGTAGGTATGACTGGTGACGGCGTAAACGATGGGGTTGCATTGAAAAAGGCCGATATAGGCATCGCCATGGGTAAAAATGGCACTGATGTATGCAAAGAAGCGGCCGACATGATCTTGGTTGACGACGATTTTGGAACTATTATGTAACTAATATATTTGCTAACAATTTTAACGTATGTAAATCTGATTATAATCTTTATCTATTATATGATTTTAGCGCGGCGATCGAAGAGGGAAAGGGAATCTTTCACAACATTCGCAATTTTGTCAGGTTTCAGTTGAGTACTAGCATAGCTGCGCTTTCTCTGATTGCTCTTGCAACATTGATGAGTATACCGAATCCTTTGAATGCTATGCAAATACTATGGATCAACATCATTATGGATGGACCACCTGCTCAAAGGTGAGTTAAATAAATAATTTTAATTTAACGTTTTATTAAATATTTACTACACACAGTATGTTCAATTTTCTTCTGTATACAGTCTTGGAGTAGAACCGGTTGACAAGGATGTTTTGAAGCAAAAGCCACGAAATACAAAGGAGCCAATGATCACGCGTCATCTCATAATTAACGTCTTATTATCCGCTAGCATCATTATTCTTGGTACTTTATGGGTATACAATAGAGAGGTAATATTTTAAATCAGTTACACACACACACTCACACACACAACACACACACACACACATAATATAATTATTGATTGTATATATATATATATATATATATATATATATATATGTTTAATTTTCAGATGGTTAATGGGAATACCGCGAGAGATACTACCATGACATTCACTTGCTTCGTATTCTTTGACATGTTCAATGCTCTTAGCTGTAGATCACAAGTGAGATTTCATATTTTTATTTCATATCTTATTATATCTTATTATATCAAGAAAAAATATTACTGCAGCCTGAAATTCATTTGTTTCAGACGAAATCCATATTCACAATCGGTTTGTGGAGTAATAAAATGTTCCTGGTAGCCGTAACGCTCTCTGTCATCGGACAAATGCTTGTGATCTATTTCCCTCCATTGCAGAGAATATTTCAAACTGAAGCTCTTACTGCAAAAGGTATATTAGAAATATGTTAAAAATAATCGGTGTAGATTTTCTTGCAATACACTAACATGTTTAATTTTCAGATCTTCTATTCTTGGCGGCGTTGACATCGAGTGTCTTCGTCATTAGTGAGATAAAGAAGTTCATTGAAAGACAACTGCAGAGACGTCGCGTCAATGGCCAGTATTATAACAAGTTCGAAATGGACTTTGTATGACAGTTACAGTCTGCCGGCGAGAGCAAGGCGGACAAAGATCATAACGAATAAGCGCATCAATTATCGCTCGACATCAATATGCAGTCGATCGCGTTCGTTTATAATTGACATATTACGTCTCGCTAACTCACATCTACTCGACTGTGCTTGCACACATTCGTAACTTCGTCACATGTGCACCTCTATCATAAAATAGAAGAATAATATCTTTTCAATGACAGTTGTAATGTATCGATTGCGCAGTGTGACTGCAGTTTTTACCATTTACAAATTGTCGATTCTATTTTTCCCAGTACATTGTGCACGTAGAAAAGAAAATGGACAGAAAAAAACATTTCGGTACCAATGTAATAGGTTACAATGTAATAGGCTGTAGCTATTTTAGACTATATTTGATTATTGTATCTACAAAGAGACTATAAGTCACTATTTCATAGATAATAGCGTGGCTACTGCACATTCCATGCACGTTTGATAGATCAATGACTTAATATATTCTGTCTGTAATATAGTCTTAGAGACTGCAGTCTAAAGCAATGTTTGCACTGAATCATTCTATCTTACACTTTTTTCTAAATATTGTAACAGTTTTTAAAGTTCACTCAGCAACAAGTATCAATTTTACCATTTGTTCCCTTATTGTCAGTTAATTCACGTTCAAAGGAGAAGCGAATCATGCAGCATTTTACCGAGTAAAAAATAAGACAGAGGTAAACACATTGTAATTAAAATCAGCCATACACAAATCGATTGCATTTATTATACAGTTGTAATCGGCGAAAATAAATGCTCTTATAATGTTCCTTATTAATTCCACGATTGCGAACGTATCCTTTCGATAGCAAAGTAATATAACACAAATTGCACCAACAACGAATGTACTATTTCCTCAAATAGCATAATAGCTAATTTATATTCGAGTAACATAATTCAATTGTGCCATCGAAAAGATACTCGTGTATTACATTATACAGATATATTTGAATTAATGTTTCAATATATTAATGAATTAATCACACCATGTCCATACATGTTACGTTATATGTATACAGATATTTTATATTCAATTTTCTAAGAATTTAAACAAAAATGATCATTTAATGAATTCCTTCAAGAAGACTATAAGTTTTGTATTGATATAATTCCGGTCCACCATAACCATAGAGCAGTTTTCCTTTACCATTTTCGTCATAATAAGGATAGCGATATTTTGGTCTAAAAAAAAGATCATTTTTTAGTCAAGAGATTTTCTTAGGAAGTTCTACATAATAACAAGAATAATCGGAATCGTACAGATATTTATGCTGAAGTAATTTATTATTAATTTTTTCCAACTTTTTATTCTTTATTGAGATATTTATTTCACTTACCGTTCGAAATATTGAAAATTAGGTGCTTGAGGTTCCGCGAGTACAGCTGTACTTTCATCGATTAGAGTGAAAAAAAAGATAGCAACTGTTGTTAACGCTATCATCGTCAGCCACTGCAAATAGAGAATAAAATTTCGTAAAATAATGATAATGAAACAAAAAAAAGTTTGCTTTATTTTTATGTAACGTATAATTTTTTTATAAAATAACTATACTTGCTTAATATTAAGGAGCAGAGCTTTAAGAGAAATTCAACTGACATGAGACGCAATGCATTAAAACTTAGCGATTAAAAAGTCGTCAGATGACAGTTATTAATTAAATTTTCAAATTTATTCAATATTCAAGAAAAATAATTGTACTTATTAAATTGCAAAAGAATTATATTTGCAATTATAGTGAGAGCAAAAAGTATTCGTAATAAAAATCTTATTTGTAGAAAATAAACATTAATTAACAATTTTATACAACGAATACATTTGTTCTAATATAAACAAATGAGCTTTGCATTCCTGATTTTAAAAGTTAAATTTCTCGTCTATACGAATACTTTTTGAGCATTCAATGAGCAAACAATACAATTTTTAATTTTCGCTTATTTTTCAGATATATTTTATATAATTAATACATCTTTTTGGTATATATAATTTTAAGAAACATACCAGTCTATTTTATTCTTTATGAATAAATTGTTAATTATCCAAAAAGAAATGATCGTCAACTAAACGTCGAATCGACGTCAAATTGATATTGAAGTCACCGTATTTATATCGACATCAATTCAATGACTCATTTCTCGTTGGATAATATTTATTTTTTTTAAATAAAGTTTTTTTAAAAAATATTTTTTCCTATACGAATACTTTTTGCACTCACTGTCTATAGTAATGCTATTTCTTATCATTTCTTACTTACAGAGGAAAAACTCGCCATGATAAATTACCAGATGTGAAATTTGTTTTCTTGTTAATAGTAAGAAATTTTCAAAATAATGTAAAATTAAAGTTTCTTTTGATGAAACAATTATTAATCGTTATCGTTAACCAATCATTACTAATCAATTTAACAAATATTATAAGATAATACTGATCGCTGTACGCTAACCTTCTAGATTCGTATCAGAACTCAGTCTAAATTTCTTAGTTCCCCTACTACTTCCAGTTCTTTCTCCTTGTAAAGTGAAAGTTCTGAGATACGCTGTGCTACATACACTGATTGCTACATCTGAAATATCGATCGTGAAATTTTCGCAACATCAGAAAAATATGCGTTTTGAAAGCATTGATAAAATTTCACTGAAGTGTCACTGAAAGTGACATTTTCTTGATTGCAAATTGCATGTACGTGTTAAAGTGTAATTAAGAAAATGCTAAAACATCGAGAAAAAATCATATTCTTTAAACTTCTAATTATTTTTAATTGCACCGATGCTATTGATTAAAACATATTGAGATATATAATGCTAATATATATGTATAATATGTAACACACACACACACACACACACACACACACGCACGCACGCGCACACACACACACATACACACACACACACATACACACACACACACAAACACACACAGTTTAATTAAATATTTTATCAAAATGAATTTGAAATATTTATCAAAATTTGTGATAAAATGAGAGAAGAAAACATTACCTTTCTTTAATCATCTCTGCACATTTATTGTTATATTGATAACGTAATTGTAAGTGTAAAAAATTGTCTCGTGAGAGTATTTGTAATTATAAATATTATAATAATCAATCAAAAGTTTCACTTTTTTTTAGTTTAGTAAATTATTTACGCCGGACTCGATCAAGTATTCATTACGTCAACAAAATTTCTATATTATGTTAAAAAAATATATATTTACTTACTAGTTTAATGTTTCAACTTTTCACTGGATCTCCCCAAGGACCTTTATATCCGATGCCCATTCCTAATTTTGCTATCGCATATTTTCCAAAACGTCCGTTTTCTTTCTCATATTGAATTCTTCTTTGCTTGCTAATCTCTGGATCAAAATTCCATTCCGTTTTCTAGATAAAAGTAAAGCAAGAAAAATAAGTGAATTAAAATTATGTCATATATATTATATATATGTACATTTACCTCATGCACAAGAGGTATGCCTACTAAGTTATTTTGAAGCAAATGCAAGAATCTGTAGACTGTAGCATCTGTGACTGACACAATAATTTCACTATGAAATAATAATGTCATCAGCATAATGATCTATAATAGAATGCACAGAAAGAGTAAAGAGATTATTACAAAAACGAATAATTTAAATTACTATCGTCACAATATATAAGAATTTAATTGTTTGAATTATTACATATTAATTTTTTTTTATTACTAATATAAATTTATTAATACGTATAACACTAAATTATCTTAGATACTTCGTAATAAATAAACATTTTTTTTGTTTACAACGATCTCAAAGTTTTTATCACTTGATTACACTTGATAACTTTTTTGTAATTTTTTTAAACCAACCAATATTTGATTATGTCTTAGTTTACACATGGCTCAGTTCACTCCAGGAATGGTATCGACGCGGAATGACTCTACTCTATGAAATTTATTCTGTAATCCGACTTATACATGTTGAAAATATTCGCAGTCTATCGTAATACCGGCAGTGAAAGTAAAAACTCGATCGCGCGTTTAACGACGCGCGAGAATTTAAAAAGTCGTATTAGATCCTCTTGTGAATGACAATTAGTTATTCGATGAATCGATACTTAATGCGAATCACGAATTTCCTGTGGGATATGAGACGGGAGAACATAAAAGCCAGACGAAATTCGAATGGAGTCCCAGTTGTTCATTATTTTCCAGTAGTTATTTCTGCAATGAGCACAATTTCGACAAGTCATGCACGTTGATAAAATACTTTTAATAGTCATCCTTTGCGCGGTAAGTGATCTATATTAAATACGTAGAAAAAAGTACATATATATTTATTTGCTTCTCTGATTCAATTAAAACAAATTTTAATTTTACTTTGTAATTATATTTTTACTTGTTATTAAACGAGCCTGCATTTAAAATGTAGTTTAATTATATATTGAATTAGTAGAATTCATTTAAATATTCAATTAAATTTTCTATTAATAAAAACGAAAATGTAATTGTTATCTTGAATAGACAAATGTATGGTGCAGTGATCAAATGTTGATACAAAACGCCAGAACATTCGATTCGTCATTCTTCGCATGGTTGCAAGCATTGTTCAGCAACGGAAACAATGTTTCAATTTTTCCAAAATTCTGGCCCAGTCGACCGCAATTCCAGGAATGGACCAGGAACGGTTTTACGAGTCTGTTACGTCTCGCGTCTTTCAATACTGAGGAGCCCATGCACATCGAGTTCAGACCTGAGGATGGACCACGCGCTGCAAAAGTATACCAACAGCGTTTCGGATATCGCGGAGAGTGGCTTGTTAAACAATTGGGGAACGGTTTTAGTCCCGATGTTCTACTATATAGCCGACATGTGCCTAATACGTTCTTAATACCTCCTCCA